>Ga0209782_1000030_pt1 | contig 76457 bp, 70 predicted proteins | sample WorMetmaBAHAMAS1_FD_187390 | JGI IMG/M metagenome (GOLD analysis project Ga0209782, IMG submission 187390) | Marine gutless worms symbiont microbial communities from Max Planck institute for Marine Microbiology, Germany - Inanidrilus... | ecosystem: Host-associated > Annelida > Digestive system...
AGGTACCCCCTGCCGACCCACTTAAGTGTCAGCGATGTATCCGGTCCAAATTGTCAGGAATGTATCCGGTCTGTACCTGCGGAACCCCCTCACCCCAACCCCTCTCCCTCCAGGAAGAGGGGCTTTTCGGCGTATGTCAGTCCAGGTCCTCGGCCAGGGACGCGCGGGTCTGTTCCGACAGCATCGTCATGTGCCCATAGTCCGGGTGGGCAAAGCCCAACGTCACCGAGACGCCGGCCGTCTTGAACTTGGCCGCCTGCTCCGCCGTGAGCGGGAAATGCACGAACTGCACGCTCGAGGCCTTGCCGTCCGCGGTGGTGCGGTCCACGTCTTCCTCGGGCTGGCCGATGACGTCTTCGCCGTCGAAGCGCAGGAACATGGTTTCTTCGATCCCGCCAAGCTTGGACAGCAGCGTCTTGCGCCGGACCGGGTCGTCGATCTCGAACATCACCGTACAGACCAGCTCGCTGTCTTTCGGGATCAGCGGGTTGTACGCGCTCAGCTCGTCTTCGATCTGCTCATCGTCGCCACGCTCGATGAAGAGCATCTCGTGGACCTGGTGCCACATGGTCTCATAGGATTCGAAATAGCAGGTGGCGTGCGGGCCAAGCGGCACCCGGCGCGGTTCCTTGTGCGCCAGAAGCTGCGGCCGCCGTTCCTTGCGGATCTTCGCATACTCGTCGATCGGCATGATGTCGCAGCGCCCGATTTCCTTTCGGTTGGCCATCACGTCAGTCTCCATTATTCCTTCGTCCTTTCCTTCTTCGGTCCCATCACACCGACAGCCCGTACGCGCGTGCCATCAGCACGATGGGGTGCGGTACCAGTTCGGGCTGGGACTCGCCGTCCTTGGCGCCTTTTTCCATTCCCTGGGCGATGTGCAGTCCGGCCAGCGGGCACTCCGAGGCGATGTAGTGCACGTCGTCCTTCTTCATCTGTCTGAATACGGGCCGGCCGACCTTCATGCCGGTCTCGAAATTATCCTTCATGATGCCCCAGGATCCTCCGTGGCCGGAGCAGCGCTCGACCACGTTGACCGCCGTTTCGGGCAACAGCTTCACCATCTCGGCCGCCTTCTGGCCCATGTTCTGGGCCCGCGCGTGACAGGCGATATGCACCGACACGCTGCCATCGAGCGCCGTCATCCCTTCGGCCAGCCCGTGGCGCCTGTTGAGGTCGATGACATACTCGCTGACATCGAAGGTCGCCTCGGACAGTTTCTTGATTGCCGGGTCGTCCGGCACGATCAACGGCCATTCGAACTTCATCATCAAGGCACAGCTGGGGACCAGCGCAACGATGTCGTAGCCCTGGTCGATCAGCGGGCCCATTTCGGCAGCGACTCGCTTCGCCTTTTCCGCAACCGCAGAAATATCGCCCTGCTCCAGCTGGGGCATGCCGCAGCATTCGGGATAGACGACCTGGGTCTCGACCCCGTTCTTGGCCAGAACGCCGCGTGCGGCCATGCCGATCTGCGGGTTGTTGTAGTTGGCGAAGCAGGTCGCATAAAGCACGGCCTTGCGCCCTGCGGCAGGACCATCGGGGTTCACCGGCGCGCTTTCGGCCTTGGCCCGTTTGACGAATGTGCGCCCGTGAAACTTCGGCAGCTCGGCGTCGCGATGGATGTCCGCCGTCTTCTCCAACAGCGGCCGCGTCATCGCGTTACCGCGCTTGCCAGCCCAGTTGGCGAGACCTTCCATGGCGCCGGCCAGGCGGCCGTTGCGGTCGGTCTTGGTCAGTTGCGTCTCGGCGAAGCCCCGCTCGCCGTTGCGGTGTTCGATGGCGCGTGCCCGCAGCATCAGGTGCGGGAAGTCCAGGTTGAAGTCATGCGGCGGCACATAGGGACACTTCGTCAGGAAGCACATGTCGCACAGGGTGCAGGCGTCTACGACCGGTTTGAAATCCTCGGAATTGACGGTGTCCAGCTCACCCGACTCCGAGTCGTCGATCAGATCGAATAGCCGCGGAAAACTATCACACAGGTTGAAACAACGCCGGCAGCCGTGACAGATGTCGAACACACGCCTGAGTTCGGCATCCAGTTTTTCCGCGTCATAGAAATCAGGGTCGGTCCAGCCCAGCGGATGGCGGGTCGGGGCTTCGAGGCTGCCTTCGCGCATCGTTTCTTATCACCTGTTCGAAGGAAGGAACGCAGCGGTGGGCCGGGCGCGCCTTCGCTCGGCGCGCCCGGCACCAGTGCCGTCTGGTTAGTCAAGCGTGTCCAGCGCCTTCTGGAACCGACCGGCGTGGCTCTTTTCGGCCTTCGCCAGCGTCTCGAACCAATCCGCGATCTCGTCGAAACCCTCGTCGCGGGCGGTCCGCGCCATGCCCGGATACATGTCGGTGTATTCGTGGGTCTCACCTGCGATCGACGCCTTCAGGTTCAGCGCGGTATCACCGATCGGCTCGCCCGTGGCCGGGTCGCCGACCTCTTCCAGGTACTCCAGATGACCGTGGGCGTGCCCGGTCTCGCCTTCGGCCGTCGACCGGAACACCGCGGCCACGTCGTTGTAGCCCTCGACGTCCGCCTTCTGGGCGAAGTAGAGGTAACGGCGGTTGGCCTGGCTCTCGCCGGCAAAGGCATCTTTGAGGTTTTGTTCGGTCTTGCTCCCTTTAAGGGACATGGTCGTCCTCCTGGCTCGTACGTTTGCTTGCCGATAAATCACAAAACGGGCCGCGAACACGGACATCAGTCGTGTTTGCCTGGCTACGCGCCAAACCGAAAACTGTGGTGTCCTGACCCGGATACGACGTGCTGACGCCGTGATCGAAGAACTATATGGGGCGCCCAAAGACGCCGTCAATAACCTAGATCAATTCTAATGAAATAAGTACCGCTCTGAGACAGAAGTTTATTCGTCGACCTTGTTGACGCGAATGATGACGTCGACGCGGTCAACCGACGTGCCTTCCGGCGGCGCGGGAATGGAACCCAGATTGATCGCATCGTCGTCGATGTCGATCAGCCGCGACTCGCTCTGGTCGAAGAAGTGATGATGGTCTTCGGTATTGGTGTCGAAACAGGAGTGCCCCGGCTCGACCATCACCTCGCGCAACAAGCCCGCGTCCACGAACTGGTGCAAGGTGTTGTACACGGTTGCCAGCGAAACCCGCACGGAGGCCTTGCTGGCTTCGCTGTGCAGTTGCTCGGCCGTGACATGGCGGTTGCCGCCATCCAGCAACAGCTTCGCCAACGCCATGCGCTGGCGGGTCGGCCGCAGGCCGACGCCCTTCAACTGTTCCAGAACCTTGGTGTATGGGCGTTCCTGTTTCATCACCTTGGATATAGCGTATTGCTGAAGGGTTTAAAGAGTGAAAACCGTACCCAGTGCATCTTTTTTGAACAATCCCAAAAAACTGGTTAAAGCGGCCCAGGTGACACAGCGCTTCAACATATTACGCAACTGCAAAAGAAAAACGCTATATATTGTGGCATGGCCCGAGGACGGAAATCCGCGCCCCGCAAACCGGCCGCCCGACGCGGCAAGGCCCGGACGACACGCCGCCGCACAACCACCACCCGCCGCCGGCGCGCACCGCGCCGCAGCGGTTCGGGGTTCTGGCGTTTTGTCCGCCTGTCGCTGACCGCTACGATCTGGGGTTCCATCGCGGCCGCCGCGGCACTGATCTGGTTCGCCTGGGACCTGCCGGACCTGGTCGATCTGGACGCGGCTGCGACGCGGCGGCCGACAATCACCTTCCTGGCGGCGGACGGCACGGAAATCCTGCGCACGGGCGACGTCTTTGGCGACCCGGTGACCCTGGAGCAGCTGCCCGCCTTTCTTCCCAGAGCCGTGCTTGCGACCGAGGACCGGCGCTTCTACGAGCATTTCGGGGTTGACCTTGTGGGGATCGCGCGGGCGATGGTGGCCAATCTGCAGGCTGGCGGCATCCGCCAGGGCGGCAGCACGATCACCCAGCAGCTGGCCAAGAACCTGTTCCTGACGCCCGACCGCACGATCCGGCGCAAGGTGCAGGAGGTCATTCTCGCGCTTTGGTTGGAGTCCAACTTCACCAAGGACCAGATCCTGACGATCTATCTCAACCGGATCTACCTGGGGGCGGGCACCTACGGGGTGGACGCCGCGGCACGGGCCTATTTCGGGAAGCCCGCCCGCCAGGTCGGCCTGTTCGAAGCAGCCGTGCTCGCCGGCCTCCCCAAGGCGCCGAGCCGACTCAACCCGCGTGTCGCGCCCGAGCGGGCGGCGCGCCGGGCGAACGTGGTGCTGGACAATATGGTCGCTGCCGGCTGGCTCGACCCTGCCACGGCCGATGCCGCGCGGCGCGACCGGGTCACGACCGTCCGGCGGACCAGCGGCGGCGGGACCGGCGACCGGTACTTCACCGATTGGGCGATGGCGCAAACCAGTGACCTGGTCGGACGGATCGACCGGGACCTGGTCGTGCAGACGACACTGGACCCGCGCCTGCAGGCTGCGGCGACAGCCGCCACCCGTCGGACGCTGGAGGAGGCGAAGGACGGGAACACCAGCCAGGCGGCCCTGGTCGCGCTGAAAAAGGACGGTGCCGTCGCCGCGATGGTGGGCGGCCGCGACTGGCGCACCAGTGCCTTCAACCGGGCAACCCAGGCCCGCCGCCAGCCAGGCTCGGCTTTCAAGCCAGTGGTTTACCTTGCTGCTCTGGAAACCGGGTTCGGCCCGGAAACCAGCGTCCAGGACCTTCCCCAGTCGGTCGAGGGCTGGTCGCCGAAAAACGCCGGCGGCGAGCATCGCGGCGCTATGACGCTGCGCGAGGGGCTGGCGCGTTCCTCCAACGCCGTCGCGGTTGCCCTGGCCGAAGAGCTGGGACGCACGCCGGTGATCGACATGGCACGCCGGCTGGGTTTCACCGCACCGATGGACCCAGTGCCGTCGCTGCCGCTGGGCGTGTTCGAGACCTCGCCGCTGGAACTGGCAGGTGCCTACGCCATCCTGGCCAACGAAGGACGCGACATCAGACCCTACGGCATCGTCTCGATCGCCGATGGCGCAGGCACCCGTTACTACAGCCATCGCACCGAACCGGGAACGCAGGTGGTGGAGGCGCGGCACGTCCGCGCCCTGAACGACATGCTATGGGCGGCGGTCAGCTGGGGAACCGGCAAGAACGCCAGGATCGGTCGGCCCGCCGCCGGCAAGACCGGCACCACCCAGGACCACCGCGATGCGTGGTTCGCCGGCTACACGCCCGAGATGACCACGGTGGTGTGGATGGGCAACGACGACGGCAGGCCCATGAAGGGCGTCACCGGCGGCTCCTATCCAGCACGCCTGTGGCGCCGGTTCATGACCGAGGCCCTGGGCGAACGGCCGGCCGCGGCGCTGCCCGGGGTCGCGGCCGGCGGCTAACGCGCCCTCAGCGCCAGGGGCGGGCCACCAGGTAAAGGACAAGGCCGGCAAAGCTGGTGGCGCACAGGAAGAAAGCGAGCGGTTCGGCGGTGGCATCGTAGGCGACCGCGGCCAGCAGACTCGTGCTGGCGCTGGCGGCGAACTGCAGGAATCCCATCATAGCCGACGCAGAGCCGGCCACCCGCGGGAACGGCTGCAGCGCGGCTGCCATGCTGGAGGGCAGCAGCAGCCCGAAGCCGAAGGTGTAAAGCGTGAAGGGCCCGATCACACGAACGACCGACAGCGCGTCGGCAAGGGCCAGCATCGCCACGCCGGCCACGCCGGACAGAACCAGCCCGGCAACGATCACCTGCTGTGGCGCGACCCGCCCAGCAAGCCGACCGCTGACGAAGGCGCCTGCCGCATAGCCGCTGACATGAAACAGGGTCAACAGCCCGAAGGTGTCGGCACCCAGGCCCATTTCGCGCACGAACAGATAGGGCGCGCTGGCGGTGAAGGTCAGGAGCCCCGCGAAGGCCCCGACGCCGGGCACGATGTTTCCCATGTAGCGCCGGTTGATCAGAAGATCACGGTAGATCCGAAACAAACGGCCGGGACGCAAGGCATCCGCGATACGCCGATGGTTCGATTCCGAAAGCCGCGCCCGGGCCAGCGCCATCAGGGCGAGCGCGAACAGGGACAGCACCAGGAAGTTCGCCTGCCAGCCAAGCCAGACCTGAACCACGCCGCCGGCTATCGGGCCAATGGCCGGGGCCAGCGCGATTGCCGTACCGATGAAGGCGAACGCCCGGGCGATGTCGGGCCCCTCGAACAGGTCGCGCACGATCGCCCGGCCAAGGACGGGTCCGGTGCAGGCCGCCGCACCCTGGGCAAGACGGGCAACCCACAGCACCTCGATGCTGGGTGCCATCGCGCAGGCCAGGCTGGCCAGCACATAGGCGGCCAGACCGCCGAACAGCACGGGCATGCGTCCGATCATGTCCGACAGCGGGCCCAGGAACAGTTGCGCAGACGCAAAGCCGACCAGATACCAGGTGATCGTCGCCTGCACCGCCGCGGGCGATGCCTCCAACGCGACCCCGATTGCCGGCAGCGAGGGGATATAGAACGAGATCGACAGCGGTCCCACCCCGACCAGCGCCGTCAACAACGAGATCAGTGCGAGATGGGAACGACCAGATGCCGGCGCGGCCCCCGGTTCAGCCATACCGGTGGAGCGTATTGCCGTGTGTCTTCAGCCAGGCCAGCCCGTCCCGGCGGTGCGCGGTCAGACGTTCCACAAGCGACCAGAAGGCCTTCGAGTGGTTCATTTCCACCAGATGGGCCACTTCGTGTGCAACCACATAGTCCAGCACCGGTTCCGGCGCCATGACGATCCGCCAGTTGAAAGACAGGTCGCCCCGTTCGCTGCAGCTGCCCCACCGGGCCTTCTGGTCACGAAACCCGATGCGGCCGGGACGTTTTGCCAAAACCGCCGCCTTGTCGTGCGTCATGGGCACGATGATGCGGCGCGCCTCGGTCTTGAACCAGTCCTGGACGCGGCGGGACAGGTGATCCGGTGCACAGGCGACACTGAGGAGACCGTCCTCTGCCCAAACGCCGCCGCGCAACCGGTCATGGTGCCGGATCGCGTGGGGCCGGCCGCGTACGGGAACGACCGCGCCGTCCGCAAACGCGACCCGCGCAGGCAGGGCGTTCAGTTTTGTCGACACCCAGTCGGCCTCGGTGCGGGCGAAGTCCAGCGCCTCGGCGACGCTGGCGCCGCGGGGCACGACCAGCTCGATGGCACCGGCGCGCTCGTCCACCTTCAACGCAATACGGCGTGCCCGTTGACTGCGGCGCACCACAAGCGGGATCCGCACGCCTTGATGGTCGATGGAATATCGCAGCCCCATGGTCATTCCGTGATAGACGACAGGGCGACCCGCCTGCAACGTCGAAGAAAAGCCTCCGCGCAAGCGACTGTGAAGGATCACTCTTCCGCGAAAGGATCGCCGCCGGCATTCAGCCATTCGGCGACGAAATCCTCCGGATCGCCCACTTCCGATTCGGAAAACACCCGGCCCTTCACCGAAATTCCGGCTTCGTGCACCGTATCCAGACTGCCGGACACCAGCGGATGCCACCAATAGAGGTCCCTGCCCTCCGCCACCAGCCGGTAGGCGCAGGTGCGCGGCAGCCAGGTGTATTCGGCAAGGGTATCGGGCGTCAGGCGGATGCAGTCGGGGACATGGTCAAACCGGTTGGCGTAGTCGCCGCATTGACAGTCGGCGAGATCGAGGAGTTTGCAGACGACGTTCGTGACGCCGATCTCGCCCGTGTCCTCGTCTTCGATCTTCAGGCGACAGCATTTCCCGCAGCCGTCGCAAAGGGACTCCCATTCTTCGGCACTCATCTGATGCAGCCGTTTTGCCTTCCAGAACGGCACGTCCCTCATGCGGCATCCCGGTCGATCAGATGAATGAAAGAACCGGCCACGTTGCCTGCGACAAGTCCGGCATCGTCGCAGGCGGCACCGGTCGCATCCCGGGACCGGAAGAGGGCAATGCCCGGTCCTTCCTTTTCAACGGCCGCATAGTGAAACGCGTGCCCGCGGTACGCTGCGCCCGCCTCTCCCAGGGGCAGCGACCCCGTCAAGACGGCCTGGCGATAGCCGAGATGGAGACGCGGCGCCGCAAAGCTTGTCTGCAATGGCAATAGTCCCGCCATGGCGTGACGCCGGCCCACAGCGTCGGTCAGGCCCTCGCCCAGCGCCATGTAGCCGCCGCACTCGCCGTAGACAAAGGCACCGCGCCCGGCGGCGGCCTTGAGCCCGCCGAAAAACCGGCGATTGCCGGCCAGGCGCCCCGCATGCAATTCCGGATAGCCGCCGGGCAGGAAGACCGCGTCGCACTCGGACGGCGGGGCGGCATCCTCCAGCGGGCTGAAAAACCGCAGCGTCGCGCCCGCGGCACGCCACCCTTCCAACAGCGCCGGATAGGCGAAGCCGAAGGCGTCGTCGCGGGCAACCGCGATGGTCTGCCCAAGCGGCGGCACCGGTGTCGCCGCGCCATCCGCGCCGCTGGTCCCCGCCTGCGCCAGTCCTTGCAGCGCGTCCAGGTCGACGGCCCCGGCCACCGTCTCCGCCGCGCGGTTCAGAAACCGCTCCAGGTCCGGATGCTCGCCGGCCTGCACCAGGCCCAGATGTCGGGACGGAAGGGCCAGCCCTTCGTCCCGGCGCACATATCCCAGCACCGGAATGTCCGGGCAGGCCGCCGCCATGGCCGCGGCGATCAGCCTTACGTGCCGCGGACCGCCCACCCGGTTGAAGACCACGCCCGCAACATCGATGTCGGCGCGGTGCCCGGCGAGGCCCCGCACGATTGCCGAGACCGTGGCGCCCTGCCCGCGTACATCAATGACCAGCACCACCGGCCAGCCGGTCAGCGCCGCGACATCCGCGGTCGACCCGGACCCGTCGGCGGCGCCGTCGAACAGGCCCATCACGCCCTCGGCGATCACCAGCTCCGCGTCCGCCGCCGCCCGCGCGCGCACCGTGTGCAGCGTCTCCGCGCGCATCGCCCAGGGATCGATGTTGCAGCAGGGTCGCCCGGCTGCGGCGGCCTGGAAGGCGGGATCGATGTAATCCGGGCCGATCTTCATCGCACCAACAGCAACACCGCGGTCCCGCAGGGCACGCAACAGGGCCAGGGTGATGACGGTCTTGCCGCTGCCGGAGGCAGGCGCGGCGACAATGAGGCCCCGGACGGGAGCCACCTAGACGGCCTCCTCCCGACGGCGGGTTCCCAGCGGATCGGGCTCCAGTTTCCGTCCGGACATCGCCCCCAGCCAGTCCAGCGCCGGGCGCAGCCTGACGACCTCGCCAACCACCACCAGCGCCGGCGGTTCGATGGCGCGGCTTTCCGTCACCGCGCGGTCCAGTCGGGTTACGACGACCTGCTGGGCGTCGGTGGTGGCCTTGCTGACCAGGGCGACGGCATCGTCGGCCGGACGGCCCGCCTCGATGAGTCTGGTCACGATCTCGCCCAGGTGTTTGATCGCCATGTAGAAGACCAGGACCGGCGCACCGTGGGCAAGCGCCGGCCAGTCCAGCCCGTCGGGCACCTCGCCGGTCAAGGAATGACCGGTGATGAAAGTGACCGCGGTGTTCACGTCGCGGTGGGTCGCCGGGATGCCGGCATAGGCCAGCCCGCCGATGCCGCTGGTCACGCCCGGCACGATGCGGAATGGAATACCGGCTTCCACCAGCGCCAGCGCTTCTTCGCCGCCCCGACCGAAGACGAACGGGTCGCCGCCCTTCAGCCGCAGCACCCGCCGGCCGTCCCGCGCCAGGGAAACCAGGCGGGCGGAGATGTCATGCTGCTTGGGCGACGGCCGGCCGCCGCGTTTTCCGGCATAGATGCGCTCCACTGTGGGCGCGGCCAGGTCCAGCACGCGCCCATCCACCAGCGCGTCATAGACGATCACGTCAGCCGACTTGAGCGCGTTCAGCCCGTGCAGCGTCAACAGACCCGGATCACCCGGTCCGGCGCCCACCAGCCAGACCCAGCCGGGTTCGATCGCAGGGAGTGTTTCCGACAAAGACACGAAGCCGCCCGAAATGAGTTCAACCCCGCGATAGTCTAAACCGGCATCGACGACCCGCCAACGGACAAGCGCGGCGGCGATCTGCTACCGTGCAGGCATGATGGATCGTCGCAAACGGGACACGGCGTGAACGACAAGACAACCCTGCGCAAGGGCTGGACGACCGGCGCGTGCGCGGCGGCCGGCGCCAAGGCGGCTTTCGAGGCTCTGCTGACCGGCCGGTTTCCCGACCCGGTCACCATCCGGCTGCCCCGGGGCGAGCGACCGTCCTTCGTGCTTGCCGAGCAAAGCCTTGAGGCGCACGGCGCCGCGGCCGGCATCGTCAAGGACGCGGGCGACGACCCGGACGTGACCCATGGGGTGCTGGTGCGCACTTCGGTGCGCATGACGCCGGCGGGCAGCGGCGTTGCCTTCAAGGCCGGTCCCGGCGTCGGCACGGTGACCCGGCCAGGCCTGCCGCTCGCGCCGGGCGAACCGGCGATCAATTCCGGCCCGCGCGCGATGATCGCCGATGCGCTTGCCGACGTCGCAGAGACACACGATACGCGCGCCGATGCGGAGGTGACGGTCTCCATCCCCGGCGGCGAGACCCTGGCGGAAAAGACGTGGAACCCGCGGCTCGGCATCGTTGGCGGCCTGTCCGTGCTGGGGACCACCGGGGTGGTGGTTCCCTATTCCTGCAGCGCCTGGATCCACTCGATCCACCGGGGCATCGACGTGGCCCGCGCGAACGGCTTCACCCATGTGGTCGCGGCAACCGGCAAGACCTCGGAACGGGCGGCCCGCGACCGGTTCGACCTGCCGCTGGAAGCAATGATCGACATGGGTGACTTCGCCGGCGGCATGCTGAAGTACCTCCGCCGCCATCCGGTTCCGCGGGTCACGATCGCCGGCGGCTTTGCCAAGATGGTCAAACTCGCCCAGGGCAACCTGGACCTGCATTCGGCGCGCAGCCAGGTGGACTTCGCGCGGCTGGCCGAAACGCTGGCGGGGGTCGGCGCTGACGGCGCACAGGTCGCCCGTGCCCGCAAGGCCAACACCGCCGCCGAGGTCCTGGATATCGCCGGCACCCTGCCGCTGGCCCAGGCGATCGCCGACGACGCCCGCAAGAACGCACAAAAGGCGACCCGCGACGACGGTGCCATCGAGATCATGGTCGTCGGCCGCACCGGCCAGGTCCTGGCACTGTCGGAGGCCGGCTGAAACCATGCGGCTGTTGCTGTTGGGCGGCACCACCGAGGCCCGGGAACTGGCCGACGCGCTGACCGAAGGCGACGCCGGACCGGTGGAGGTCATCCTTTCCCTGGCGGGCCGGACGCGCACACCGGCATCCGGGTCGGCGCGGCTGCGAGTCGGCGGGTTCGGCGGGCCGACGGGACTGGGCGACTATCTCAGGGACGAGCGGATCGACCTGCTGATCGACGCCACCCACCCCTTTGCGACAAGGATCTCGGCCAACGCCGCCGCCGCCGCCCGGGCCGCCGGTGTGCCCATGCTGCGGCTGGAGCGTCCGGCGTGGGCCGCGCAACCGGGCGACCGCTGGAAAATGGTGCCCGACATGGCGGCCTCGGCAGACGCGGTCAAGGCTCTCGCGAAGCGGGTCTTCCTGACCGTGGGCATCAACGAGATCGATGCGTTCGCAAAGTGCCCGGACGTCTATTTCCTGGTGCGCGTTATCGAGCCGCCGGTACGGCCGCTTGGCTTGCCCCGGCACCAGCTGGTGCTGGCCCGGGGGCCCTTCGACGCAGCCAACGAAGCGGATCTTATGCATAACAACGGGATCGACACGCTGGTGACCAAGAACAGCGGCGGTAAGGCCACGCGGGCCAAGCTGGACGCCGCACGCAGGCTCAAACTGCCCGTGATCATGGTCGACCGACCGCCCGAACCGGACACGCCGCGGGCCACGACCCCGGATGCGGCGCTGGCCTGGATTATGGACAAACGGCGAGACAATCCTTAATCCTGTGGCAAATGGGGCATATCCGGAGAGGCAACAAAAAATGACGGCATTCCGGAGCGGCATCGTCTGCGCGCTGTTGGTCGCGGGCGTTGCACTCGCACTGTCCGACGCTGCGGCGCAGGTTCGGCTGTTTCAGAAGGACGAGGCCGTGATCGCCGCAGAGGAGGGCGACCTGGACACGATCCGCCGCCTTGTGGTGGAACGCCATCGCTTCATCTGGACCGACGACCAGGGCCGCACACCCCTGGCCATCGCCGCCGCGAATGGCGATCCCGAGATGGTCGAGGCGATTGCCGAAGGCGGCGGCCGCGTGGACGCGCCGGACCGGCTGGGCAATCCGCCCTTATTCTGGGCGATCGAATCGGGCGACTTCGACACTGTCCAGCTGGTCCTCGACTTGGGCGCCGATCCCAACGCGCCGAACGAACAGGGCATGACGCCGTTGATGAAAGCCGCCCAATGGGGCGATCCGGACATGCTGCAGACCGTCCTGGACGCGGCCGGCGACGTTTCCCTGCGCGATTTCACCGGCAAGGGGCCACTTTCCTACGCCCGCGAGAGCCGCAGCGGCCGGACCGTGCAAATACTGCAAGGCCTGGGCGCGGCGGATTAGAGCCGGGGCTTAACCCGCGTTCTTCCGAAACAAGTGCGTGTGGTCGGCGGCGTAAAGCCGGCTGTCGGCAAAGCCATGCTGGTCCAGCACCTGTCCCACCAGGATCAATGCGGTCCGCGTGATGCCCGCAGCTTTCACTTTCGGCCGGATGTCGGCCAGGGTCCCGCGGATGAACAGCTCGTCCGGCCAGGACACCCGGTAAGCCACGACAACGGGGCAATCAGCGCCGTAATGGGGCGTGAGGTCGCGTACCACCCTGGCCAGGTTGTTGATCGAGAGATGGATTGACAGCGTGGCACCGGTGCGGCCCAGCGCCGCCAGTTCCTCGCCCGGCGGCATGGCCGAGGCCCGCACGGCGGTCCGCGTCAGGATCACGGTCTGAGACACCTCGGGCAGGGTGAGTTCCGTGCCCAGAGCGGCGGCCGCCGCGGCGGTCGCGGAAACGCCCGGCGTGACGTCGTATGGGATGCCGAGCGCCTGCAGGCGCCGGATCTGCTCGGCGATCGCACCGTACAGCGAGGGGTCCCCGGAATGCACGCGGGCAACGTCCAGGCCCACGGCGTGCGCGTCCTGCATCACCGAAACAATGCTCTCCAGGTCCATCGCGGCGGTGTCACGCACGTCCGCGTCGGGGCGGGCCGCGGCAACGATCTCGGGCGGCACCAGGGAACCCGCATAGAGCACGACCGGCGCCGCGCGGATCAGCTCCAGCCCGCGCACCGTGATCAGGTCGGGCGCGCCCGGCCCGGCGCCGATGAAATGGACGGTCATGCGCCTGCCGCCTTTTCCGTGCCGCCGGCCGCATAGCCGCGCGGTGTCATGACACGGTCGCCCGACACCGTCGCGACAATGCGGCTTTCGCTGTTTCCGACGATGACCAGTGACAGCATGTCCACATCGTCGGGATCGAAACGGTCCAGTGGCGTGATCCGCGTGGTCTCGCCGGCGCGTCCAAGGTTGCGCGCGACCAGGACGGGCGTTCCGGCCGGCCGCGCCGCGCGCAACAGCGCGACGGCCTCGTCCAACAGCGTGCGCCGGCGGCGGCTCTGCGGGTTGAAGAAGGCGGCTACGAAATCGCCGTCCGCCGCGGCGCGGACCCGCGCCAGGATCTGTGCCCGCGGCGTCAGCAGGTCGGACAGCGAGACCGCACAGAAGTCGTGCCCAAGGGGCGCGCCTGCGCGGGCGGCGGCCGCCTGCAGGGCGGAGATGCCGGGCACCACCGTCACGGCGACACCGCGGCGGGCCCGGTCGCGCGCCGCCTCCACGGTTTCGAAGACCAGCGTGGCAAGCGCATAGATCCCGGGGTCGCCCGAACAGACAAGCGCCACATCCTGCCCGGTTGCGGCCAGGTCCAGGGCGCGGGTCACCCGTGCCTGCTCTTCGCCCAACGGGAGGGCATGTCGTTCGGCCCCGCCGATGAGATCGGCGGCAAGCTCCAGATAAAGGTCGTAGCCGACCACGTGGTCCGCTGTCCGCAGGGCGCGGATCGCCTCGATCGTCCGCCAGTCGCCCGTGCCTGGACCGATTCCCACAACGAACAGCCGTCCGGGTGCCCGGCCCGGCAGGGCGGTCTGCAGCGGCCGCGCCGCGCGGGCGATCGCCACCGTCACGCCGTGCGCCGCCCGCTTCGGCACCACCAGTTCGGCCCCCTCGCCGGCCAGCGCCAGCGCAGCCGCCTCGGCCACGCCGTGACAGCCGACGATCCGGAACACCAGGTCGGACGGGTTGGCGAGCCGCGGCGTCTCGGCCTCCAGCCGTGCCGCCGGGAACAGGCGCAGCGGGACGCCCACCCCATCGGCAACCGCGTGCACCGCAGGCTCGTCGGCCTTTACCTCGATGGAGCCCACGCCGGCCAGCGATCCGCGCGCCAAGTTCGCCGTGGAAAGAGCGTCGGCGACGGCGGCCGTCGCCGTTTCGGGCGCAACGTCCCGCTCGCAACCGATTCCCAGGGTCAGGGTCGGCGGGCGCAGGAAGAGTGCCTCCTCACAAGACAGGTCTGTCCGGTCCGTTGCAGCGACTGTCAAGCCGCCCTCCGTGCCGCAGAACGGGTCCGCCGGCGGCCAGTCCAGGCCCGGGTCCCGGATCAACCGGACAGGTTCTCCCGCCAGCAATGCGGCAGTGACCGGCTTCACCTTCTCGGCCGGTTCGACCTGCCAGCCGGGCGGCGGGTCATCCAGGGCGAAGCCCAGGCGGCCGTCGCCCGCCGTGGTCACCGCAGCGATGCCGCTGGTTGCCGCAGCCACGCGCCGCGCCAGCGCATTGGCCCCGTGATGGCCGCCCAGCAGGGGTACCACGGCCGTGCCGTCCTCGGCGACGGCAACCACCGGCGGGTCCGCCGACTTGTGTCCCAAGACGGGCGCCAGCAGACGGACCAGGATGCCGGCGGCACAGATGCCGACGACCGGCCGGCCTTCAAGAAAAAGCGTCCGGACATGCGCGCCGGCATCGTCGAAAGCACGGTCGGCACCATCGGTCCGTCCGGCAAGGCCATGCACCTCAGCGCCGGGCAGGACCGTCGCAAGACGCCGGGCAAGATCAAGGGCGGCTTCGCTCAGGGCGATCAGCACCATGTTCATTGCCATGCCGTCCCCCGCTTGTGCAGCAGGATCATGGAGAAATAGGGCGCCTGTTCGGTGTTCATGGCCTTCAGCGGCGCCAACATTTCGTCGGCCATGGTGGCGTGTTCGATGAAGCGGGCGTTTTCCGCAAGGCCCAGGCGGTCCAGCAGACGCCGGACCCGTCCCAGATGCCGGCCGACCTTGATGATGGCAGCCGCGTCGACCGCCTGAAGGCGCGCCGCCAACAGGTCGTCGGCCAAGGTCGCGGGCACGACGGCCAGCACGTCGTCCAGGGCGGCAAGCGGCGCGCCCGAAGCTGCCGCCGCCGCGGTCAGCGAGGAGACGCCAGGGATCACGGTTACCGGGAACCGGTCCGCCATCCGCGCGAAGAGATAGAGGAACGAACCGTAGAAGAACGGATCGCCCTCGCACAGAACCGCCACGTTGCGGCCGACGGCAAGATGGTCACCCAATTGCGCGGCCGCGTCGTCATAGACGGCCAGGACCGGAAACCGGTTGCGATCGATCGGCATACGGATCGGGATTTCGATCTTGTCATCCCCCAGATGCGGCGCCGCGATGGAACGCGCCAGGGAGTCGCCCGTCAACGGCGCCGGGAAGGCGACCACGGGGACGGCCTGCAGCACATTGACCGCCTTGATCGTCACAAGCTCCGGATCGCCCGGTCCGACGCCTACGCCGTAGAGCCGCCCGCTCATTTTTTCACTGCCATCCACTGGGTGACCGGCATCTGCGGCCGCCATCCGTGAAACGCGCCAACCGGATCCAGGTTCGAGACGATGATCCGGCTCATCTCGCCGCCGAACCGCCGGTTCAGCGCGAAGAGGCGGCCTTCCCCTTCCGCCGTCACCGCGTTGGCGACCAGCCGGCCACCCCGGGCCAGCCGCTCCCAGCATGTCTCGGCAAGGCCGTCCGCGGTGATGCCGCCGCCGATGAAGACCGCGTCAGGGTCCGGCAGATCTTTCAGGGCCTCCGGCACCCTGCCGTGCACGATCCGCAACAGCGGCGTCCCCAAGGCCGCGGCGTTGTGCCCGGTCATGCCCACGCGCGCGACTTTCGCCTCGACCGCGATCGCGTCGCCGCCGGCCCGCATCCACTCGATCGCCACGGACCCGCATCCCGCGCCCACGTCCCACAACAGCGCCCGCGGCTGGGGGGCCAGCGCGGCCAGCGTCGCCGCACGGACGACGCGCTTGGTCAGCTGGCCGTCGTGCAGAAAGGCCGAGTCCGGCAGGCCGGGCGCACGCGACAGGGACGTTGCCGCACCCGTCGCAACACATGCGACCGCAATGGTGTTGAGGTCGGCGCAGGGGCTGTCGTCCCACCCGTTCGCCGTACCCGCACGCCGGGCTTCCCGGGTGCCACCCATATGCTCCAGCACCGTGATCTCGGACGGCCCAAATCCACGCTCCCTGAGCCGCTGCGCCACCTGCGCCGGCGTCCCACCGTCGTGCGAGAGGATCAGCAGCCGCGCCCCCGGCCTCAGATAGAGGTTCAACAGGTCTAGTGGCCTGCCGTGCAGGGTGAGGCAGTCGACCCGGTCAAGCGGCCACGCAAGCCGCGCGGCGGCCAGCGAAAACGCGCCCGGCGCCGGGATCACCGTCAAGGCGTCGGCGCCGAATTCCGAGGCCAGGGTCACGCCGATCCCGAAACTCATGGGGTCGCCGGTCGCCAGCACGCACACGCGCCGCCCTTCCAGACCCCGGATCTCGTCGATTGTGTCGGCCAGCGGCGTCTTCCAGGTTGCCCTGGCGGCCGGATGACCGTCCGGCACCATCGCCAGATGCCGGGCGCCGCCGATCAGCACTTCCGCCTCGTCCACCAGCGCCCGGGCCGAGGGCTCGAGGGCGTCGAGACCGGCTTCGGTCAGACCGACAACGGATATCCAGGGCTGGCTCATGGCATGGTCCTCGCGAGGGCATTGACGGCGGCGGCGGCCACGGCACTGCCGCCGTGCCGCCCGGTCAGGGTCAGGAAGGGAACGTCCAGTCCGCGGTCGATCAGCGCCTGTTTCGACTCTGCGGCGCCGATGAAGCCGACCGGGAAGGCCAGGATGGCCGCCGGGGCCGGCCAACTCTCGTCCAAACGCTCCAGCAGGCGATAAAGCGCCGTCGGCGCGTTGCCGATCGCCACCACCGCGCCGCCGATCCAGGGCTCCCAGAAATCCAGCGCCGCCACCGAACGGGTCAGGCCCTGGCGTCGGGCCGCGCCTGCGACGCCGCTGAGCTTCAGGGTGCAAAGAACGTCATTCTCCGCGGGCAGGCGGTTGCGGATGATGCCTTTCGCCACCATCTCCGCGTCGACAAGAATGGGGGCGCCGCCACCCAAGGCACCCCGCGCCGCGCCCGCCACGTCTCCCGACCAGACAAGGTCGTCTACCACCGCCACGTAGCCCAGCGCATGGGCAATGCGGCAGGCCACGGCATGCAGGTCGCCCGGCACCCGGGACAGGTCTGCTTCTTGTTCGATCAGCGCAAAAGAGGCGCGCATGATTTCCTGCGGGTCGGAGATGTAGTCGTACTTCGCGCTCATGCTGCCGCTCCTGTCACGCCAAGGATCCAGGCTTCTTCGGCAACCACGGCCTTGCGTTCGGCTTCGCCAAGCGCGGGATCGCCGGCGAACAGTGGCGCCAGGGCACCGGCACCATCCAGGGCCGCGAAATGCTCGGCAATCGCGCAGACCTGGCCAGCATCCTTCGGCAATCCGTCCAGTGCGTGCGGTTCGACCAGAGACGGATAGACCTCTGCCAGCACCAGGGAAACGCTGTCGTCCGCGGAAAGCCCGGTTTCGAAGGGCCAGATATGGGTGGTCATGGCCAGCCGGGGATCGCGCCGGATCTGCCAGATTCGCGGGATCCCCGTCAACGCCTGGCCCCCGACAGCTCCGGCATAGGCCAGTTTCCAGGTCGGCTGGGTGCGCGGGACCCGCAACTCGCACAGGCGTCGTTCCGGGAGGTCTGCAGGACCGTGCGGACGCCGGTTTCGGGCCCTGAGCAAGGGCCTCTCCTGCTTGCGGTCATGGCCCCAGAAAGGAAATGGCTCGCCATACATGCGCCGGTTCAACTCCGCGCCCACATCAAAGCGGTTGTTCGCATTGTCGTCGCCGTCGTCCAGAAGATCACTCAACAGCGACCACAGATGACGCCATTTGAGGCCCTTGATGTCCAACTTCGCGCTGGTGCCCATGGGATAGCCGAACGGAAAATCGAAACCCGCCAGCACACGCCGACCCCGTTCCACCAGGCCAGCGAACAGATCGCACAGCTGGCGCGTCGCTTCTGCGCGGGTCGGCGGGTTTTCCAGCGGCAACCGCTCGATGCCGTTGCCGGATCGCGCGAAGGCGCCGATCCAGATCGAGTCCTTCCCCGTGACGGGCACGGCGGCCGCGCTCCAGTCGACCATCACATAGGTATCGAACAGGGCCACCGCCCTCAGTCCGATTTCAACGTGACCGGGCCCAGCGGATGGTCGGCGTGCGGGTAGGGGTGATGATGATGACCGTGATCGTGTCCGTGATCGTGGCTATGGTCGTGGTCATGGCCGTGATCGTGGGAATGCGTGCCCGTGCCGATGCCTTCCACATGGTGGTGGTGGCTTTCCTGGGGCAGGCCCACTTCGTCTTCGAAGCCGATGACCTGGGCGCGGTACTTGCACATCTGGCAGTTCATGACATTGGCGCCGGCCTCGATCTCGTCGATGCGTTCGGCCATGGTGTCCAGAACCCGCGGATGATCGCCCAGATAGGGCGCCTTGACGAAGTCGAGTTCCGGGTGGCGGCCTGCGACCCGGTCGGTCGCATCATAGATCCGATCGACCAGGATGCCTGTGAACAGGAAATACGGGAACACCACGATGCGCCGGTAGCCCAGGCGCGCGGCATGTTCCAGCGCCGGCTCCACCAGTGGGAAGGTCACGCCGGAATAGGCCGTCTCGGCCCAGCCGAAGCCCATGCCCTCCCACAGCATGCGGGTGATCTTGGCCACGTTGGAATTGGCGTCCGGGTCCGACGCGCCGCGCCCGACGACCACCAGCAGCGTGTCGTGTAGGGAAACGTCATCCGACGCCGCGGCCAGCGCCTCGCCGACCCGGTCGCGCGCGGCCTGCAACATCTTCAGGTCAACGGCCAGTTCGCGGCCGTAACGGATGGTCGTCTCGGGGTGTTCGGCTGCGTAGCGGTTCAGGACCGACGGGATGTCGTTCTTGGCATGCCCGGCGGCGAACAGCATGCCCGGCACGGCCAGCACGTTCGTCACGCCCTTCGCGCGCAGCGCATCCAAACCGTCGCGAATGATCGGCGTGGCGAATTCCAGGAATCCGAACTCCACCGCCTGCGGCGCCAGCCGTTCCGCCATCTGGCGGGCCAGGTTTTCGAGTTGCCGGACGGCGCCCGGGTCGCGGCTGCCGTGTCCGCAGATCATGATACCGGTGGTTTCAGACATATTTGCCCCTGTCCGTTCTCTCGGGTTCTTATGGGGCCGCAGGCGCGGCCGGACCGATTTGCCCCGGGCCCTGGCGGGTGCTCATGCGAAAGGTTGTAGCACCGAACGTGCACCCTGGCGAGATGCGGCGAGGCAGCAGCACCCGCTCGGGAGAACCAAACAAAAAGCCCCTCTCCTTGCATGGAAAGGGGCTGGGGTACGGGTGTTACCGGCGCCTGCCGCTAGTTCCGCGGCGCGTGCTTGTTGAGGATCCGCTGCAGGGTGCGCCGGTGCATCTTCAGGCGCCGTGCGGTCTCGGACACATTGCGGTTGCACTGTTCGAAGACCCGCTGGATGTGCTCCCAACGCACCCGGTCGGCCGACATCGGGTCTTCCGGCGGCGGCGGCAGCGGGTTCTTGGTCTCGGTCAGGGCCGCATAGACCTGGTCGGCGTCGGCCGGCTTCGGCAGGTAGTCGATGGCACCTGCTTTCACGGCGGCCACGGCCGTCGCGATGTTGCCGTAGGCGGTCAGCATGACGATCCGGATGTCCGGCCGGGCCTCGCGCAGGGCCTTGATGACTTCCAGGCCGTTCCCATCCTCCAGGCGCATGTCCACCAGGGCATAGGCCGGCGCCATGTCGGTCATCGCGTTCAGACCTTCCGCCACCGATGCCGCGGTCTCAACCACGAATCCGCGGGTTTCCATGGCGCGCGCCAGGCGGTTCCTGAGCGGTGCGTCATCATCGACGATCAACAGCGTCTTTTCGTGCAGCGGGGATTGCAAGGCTTCAGCCATCACCATTGTCTGTCATCCGGCTCTTGTGGTCGCACGGGTGAACCGCCCCGAAATTACCCGGATCGGTCCGCCATAGCCAGGAATCTAGGTTTTGGCCAGGTGATAGCAACCTCTGCACCGTCCTGGTTGCGAAACTCCAGGGTCGCACCAACCCGTTCCAGCAGGGTCTGGGCGATGAAGATGCCCAGCCCCATGTGCTGGCCACTGCCGGCCCGGGTCGAGATGTAGGGTTCGCCCAGTTCCGCCAGAAGCCAGGCCGGAAACCCGCGGCCGTCGTCCTTGATGGTGATCCGAACGATATCCAGGTCCCAGAACAGCCGCAACTCCACCGCGGAGCGCGCAAACTGGACCGCATTCTGGACCAGGGTGCCGATCGCATGCAGGAATTCGGCCGAGCGCTGGGTCTCCGGCTCCTCGCCGACCACGTCATCGGCCACCACGATATCCAGCTCGATGGCGTCGGTTTCGTAGGGTATGGCCGCGGCCTCTGCCAGGGCCGACAGGCTAAGCCGTTCGTAGGGTGCCCCGCCCGAAACCTCGGGACTGGCCGCCAGCTGGGCAAGGATGTCGCGACACCGTTCGGCCTGGCTGACCAGCAGGTCCGCATCTTCCGCCAGCGGGCTGTCCGACGGGACCTCCTTCTGCAGTTCTTTTGCGGCAACCGTGATCGTGGCCAGCGGCGAGCCCAGTTCGTGTGCGGCCGCGGCGGCCAGCCCGCCCAGCGCCGACATCTGCTGGGCCCGGGCGAGCGCCGCCTGGGTCGCGCCGAGGGCCTGCACGTTGCGCCGTGCCTCCTCGGCCACCGACCACACATAGGTGGCCATGAAGACGGTCGACACGGCAATGCCGGTCCACATGCCCAGCACATAGGGCAAGGGCACGACGAACCCGCCCGGTTCGCTCCAGGGCAGCGACAGGTGATAGAAGGCAAGCAGCGTGTTGACGAAAAGCGACAGCACGCACAGCGCGATGGTTGCGCCCCGCGACAGGATCGTCGCCGAAACGATGACCGGCGCAAGGATCATCACCGAGAAGGGGTTCTCCAGACCGCCCGTCAGGAACAGCAGCACCGAAAGCTGGACAAGGTCGAAGGCCAGGATCCAGGCGGCGTGGCCGTCCGACAGGCGCGCGCGGTCCAACCCGCCGCGCATCAGGAACAGGTTGAGCACCACCGACACGGCGATCGTCCCCAGGCAGGCCATCAGCGGCAGTGCGTATTCCAGGCTGAAATGGACGGTGAGGACGGCAGCGCCCTGGCCGGTGATGGCCACCCAGCGCAGCAGGACCAGCGTGCGCAGGCTCATGCCGCGGCCTTGGTACAGGCGCATGCCTCCGCCGCGGCGCGGCGGCACGCCAGGCGGCCTGGCCTCAGCGGCGCTGGTCAAGCCTGCACGTCCCGATCGAATGTCATTGCGGGAGCATACATCAACCGGCGGGCAGGCGTGTGCGCAGATGGACGCGGCTTCAGCCCTGGCTGACGCCTGCTTCGTCGAATGTCGCCATCCCCACATGGCAGGACACCGCGCCGCGCAGGACGCCCAACGCCAGGACCGCGCCCGATCCCTCGCCAAGGCGCATGCCCATGGTCAGCAGCGCCTCCTTGCCGATCGCCTCCAACAGGCGTTCATGCCCGGGTTCGGTCGAAAGGTGCCCGACCAGGCAATGATCCAGTGCCGCGGGGGCCAGCCTGTGCAGCACGGCCGCGGCAACGGTGCAGGCAAAGCCATCCAGAATGACCGGAACCCGTCCCATGCGTGCCGCAAGCACGGCGCCGGTGATCGCTGCCAACTCGTGCCCGCCCAGCCGGGCCAGCAGGTCCAGCGCATCGGCACCGTCCCCGCCGTGGCGTTCGACGCCGGCCCGGACCGTGTTGATCTTGTTCTCCAGCGCCGGTCCGGCAACGCCGGTGCCGGGCCCCGTCCAGTCCGCCGCATCGCCGCCGAACAAGGCACAGGCCAGTGCCGCGGCGCTGGTCGAATTGCCGATGCCCATTTCGCCCAGGCACAGGCCATCGATCCCCTCTTCTACCGCCATCATCCCGTAGGCCATGGCGCAGGCGCACTCCTCGTCGGTCATGGCGGGCGCAACGGTGAAATCCGCGGTGGGATGGTCCAAGGCCATTTCGTAGACACGCAATTCCGCGTCGACCGTGCGGCACAACTGGTTCACCGCCGCGCCGCCCGACTGGAAATTCCGCACCATCTGTGCCGTGACATCAGCCGGATAGGCCGACACCCCACGCGCAGCCACGCCGTGATTGCCCGCGAAAACCGCCACGCGCGGCCGGTCCAGGCGCACCGGATCGCGGCCCTGCCAGGCCGCAAACCATGCCGCAAGCTGTTCCAGCACACCCAGCGATCCGACCGGCTTCGTCAGGTGGTCCTGCCGCGCCAGGGCCGCAGCCCCCGCATCCGAATCTGCGTCGGGCAGCACCGGCAGAAGCTGTCGCATTTCGTCGAGGGAGGTCTCGGGCATGGTGGTTTCTGAGGACATCGGCAGATCGGGAATGGCGGTTGCGGCGGTTACAATGGCAGGATGGCGCCCAAGCGAATGTACAATTCCGGGCATGAGCGACAAGAGCGAAAATGATTCGCGGACCTACCGTCCGCTGCGGGACCTGCAGACGGCGGTCAGCTTTTTGACCCGGCTGCCCGTCGGGCACGGTGACCGGCCGCTGTTCCGGGCAGCCTATCTGTTTCCAGTGGTCGGCGCCGCCGTCGGTGCCGCGGGGGGTGCGGTCTATTGGGCCGCGGCCGCCCTGGGACTGGGGGGCTGGATCGCCGCGCTGCTGGCGGTCGCGGCCACCTGCATCTTCACCGGCGCCCTGCACGAGGACGGCCTAGCGGACACGGCCGACGGGTTCGGTGGCGGGACGACGCCGGATCGGCGCCTGGAAATCATGCGCGACCCGCGAACGGGCACCTTCGGGGTTCTGGCTCTGGTGTTCGCGACCGGTCTGAAGGTTGCGGCCTTGGCCGGCGCGGCCAGTGCTGTGGAAGCAATTGCAATGCTGATCGTCGCCCATGCGGGCGCACGCGGCTGCCTGCCCGCGGTCATGTGGCGCCTGCCGACAACCAGCGGACACGGGCTCGCCGCCAGCGCCGGCAAACCCGACGCCGCGGGGGCGCTGTTGGCGCTGGCGATGGGCCTTGCCGCGGCCGCCATCCTGTTGCCCGCGGCGATGCCAGCAATGGTTGCCGCGGCGGCGGTCATCGTCTGGTTGCTGTGCCGTCTGGCCCGGCACATGGTGGGCGGGTATAACGGAGACGTGCTTGGTGCCATCGAGCAGGGCGCCGAGATCGGAATTCTTCTGGCGGCGGCAGCCGTCCTTCGGGGAACGACATGACAGTTGATATGACGCGCTGGTGGTGGGTCCGCCATGCACCGGTCACTGCGAGCAACGGCCGCCTATACGGCCAACGTGACCTGCCGTGCGACACCGACGACACTGAACGGTTCGATGCGCTGGCCGCGCACCTTCCACAAGACTCGGTCCTGGTCACCAGCAACCTGCAACGCACCACCCAGACCGCGGATGCGATTTCGGCGGCCGGTCTCGCCATGCCGGAAGCCGTCATCGAGCCCGACCTGCGCGAGCAAAGCTTCGGCGACTGGCAGGGCAAGCGATACGAGGAAATCTGGCCCGACCGGGACCTTTCCGGGCACCGGCTGTGGCCGGCGCCGGCGCACGAGCGTGCGCCCGGGGGGGAGAGTTTCGCAGACCTGATGTCGCGCTCGATACCGGTGATCGCGCGGCTGTCCGAGGCCCATCGCGGCCGTGACATCATTGCGGTAACGCATGGCGGGACCATCCGCGCCGCGATCGGATTTGCGCTGGGGCTGGATGCGGAATCCGCACTGCGGCTGTCGGTCGAGAACCTCTCGGTCACCCGCCTGGACCACATCTTCACGCCGACCGGAATCTATTGGCGCGTGGTCAACGTCAACTATATGCCGTGACGGGATCGACGACCGGTGTCACCGGACGAAACCGAAAAGCTGCGCCAGATGACGGAGTCCTTTGGCCTGGACCCGATGCTACTGCTGGGCATCGTCATGATCATCGGCTTCTTCATGATCATGCTGAGGTTCCGGCCCAAGCCGACCCTTTATCTGGACCGGCGCGACTTCGCCTACGAATACGTGGTCGAGCCCGCGGACAATGCAAGCGCCGAATTCCGAGCCAAGTTCGGGACGGTCGAAACCGGCAGCGGGGCGCGCGTCTATCTGATGCGCATCGGGTTCTTCAACCGCGGCCGAGAGCCGTTGAAACCGGCCGACTTCCTGAAGCCCATGGCCTTCGCGTTCCCGCCCACGGCCGAGATCCTGCGCGCCGAGTTCGCCGAATCACTCAAACACCGTGGTGCGCCGCCCGACCGGCCGCGCATCGACCACGCCACCCTGGTGTTTCCGCCGTTCGAGCTGGACAGCCTGGGTTGCTTGATCTTCAACATCGTCGTGGAAGGCGCCGACGGGCCGGAGCGGGTCGACGGCGCCATCGAAGGCCAGGACGGTATCCCGCGACTGGACTGATGCCATGCCGATCAAAGAACACGCTTTGCCCTCGGTGACGCTGGTGCTGGGCGGCGCTCGCTCCGGCAAGAGCCGCTGGGCCGAAGATCAGATCACGGCCGGATTCGAGACGCTGTGGACCGGGGCATTGTACCTGGCAACGGCCGAGCCCGGCGACGCCGAGATGGCGGCGCGGATTGCCGATCACCAGGCACGGCGCGGCGAGCGCTGGGAAACGGTGGAATGCCCCATCGGCCTGCCGCGCGCGATCCTGGAGCACACGAAAGCGGACCGGCCCATCCTGGTCGACTGCCTGACGCTGTGGCTGAGCAACCTGATGCTGACGGACCGGGACGTTACCGCCATGACCACCGCGCTGCTCGGCACACTGAACGCGCCGCCCGGGCCGGTCATCCTGGTCTCAAACGAAGTGGGGCTGGGCATCGTGCCGGACACCGAACTGGGCCGCCGCTTCCGCGATGCCCAGGGGCGCCTAAACCAGCAGGTCTCGGCGGTCGCCGACAGGGTCGTTTTTCTCGCTGCGGGCTTGCCATTGGTGCTGAAGGACGGCAAACCGTCAGGCAACGGAATCGGGGGACGGGGTAATGGCTGAACGGATCGCCGCAACGATCATCACGGGCTTTCTGGGCGCCGGCAAGACCAGCCTGATCCGGCATCTTGTCGAGAACAACGACGGACGCCGGCTGGCATTCCTGATCAACGAGTTCGGCGACCTGGGCCTGGACCGGGAACTGCTGCTGGGATGCGGCATCGAGGGCTGTGACGACGGCGACATCGTCGAACTGACCAACGGCTGCATCTGCTGCACCGTTGCCGACGACTTCCTGCCGGCCATGGAGGCGATCCTGGACCGCGACGAGGCGCCCCATCACATCCTGATCGAAACCTCCGGCCTGGCGCTGCCGAAACCGCTGGTCAAGGCGTTCGAGTGGCCGGAAATCCGCACCCGGGTCACGGTCGACGGCGTGGTCGCGGTGGTCGACGCGGCCGCGGTTGCCGAAGGCCGGTTCGCCGACGACCCCGAAGCGGTGCAACGCCAGCGCCGGGCCGATCCGGCGCTGGACCACGAGAACCCGCTGGAGGAGGTCTTCGAAGACCAGCTGACCTGCGCCGACGTGATCGTTCTGAACAAGGCCGACCTCTTGCCGGAAGATGCGCTGGACGCGCTGGAACGGGATCTCGGCACCCAGGCCCGTCCGGGCGTCCGGATGATGCGGTCGGCCAACGCCAAGGCCGATCCCGCGGCCCTGATCGGGCTTGGCATGGAGGTGGAGAACGATCTGGCGGCCCGCCCGTCCCATCACGACAGCGCCGACGATCACGACCACGACGATTTCGACTCCTTCTCCATCACCCTGGACCCGGTCCACGATGTGGGCGAACTGGAGGCACGGCTGGCCCGTGCGGTGCAGGAACACGATATCCTGCGGATCAAGGGCATCCTCGACCGTCCGGGCGCCGAGCGCCGCGAGGTGGTGCAAGGCGTCGGCCCGCGGCTGCAGCGCTATTTCGACCGCCCGTGGGCCCCGGAAGAGCCGCGCGCGTCGAACCTGGTGATCATCGGTTTTGCCGGGCTGGACAAGGAAGGCGTGGCGGCGATCATCCGGGGCGAGGTGGAATGACCCTGCGTTACGGGATCATCGGCTCCGGCATGATGGGGCAGGAGCATATCCGCTTTCTGCAGCACATGGACGGGGCCGAAGTGACCGCGGTCGCCGACCCGGACTCAGGCATGCGGGAGCGGGCCGCCGAGCTGGCGGGCGTGCCCGGGTTCGCCGACTACAAGGAACTGTTGGGTGCCGGGCTCGCGGACGCGCTGATCATCGCGTCGCCCAACCACACCCACAGGCAAGTGCTGCTGGACGTGCTGGGGTCGAACCTGCCGGTCCTGGTTGAAAAGCCGCTGTGCACCACGACGGAGGACTGCGAAACGGTGCTGCAGGCAGCCGCCGGACGGGCCGGCCCGGTCTGGGTCGCCATGGAATGCCGGTACATGCCGCCGGTGGCGCGCCTGCTGGAGGAAGTGCGGGCCGGCACGATCGGGCGCCTGCACATGGTATCGATCCGCGAGCACCGTTTTCCGTTCCTGCACAAAGTGGGAAACTAGAATCGGTTCGCGCGGTTCACCGGCGGCACCCTGGTGGAGAAATGTTGCCACTTCTTCGATCTGATGCGGCTGATCTCCGAAAGCGAGCCGATGCGCATCTACGCGTCGGGCGCCCAGGACGTGAATCACCTGGACGAGGTGATAGACGGCGAAACACCCGACATCATCGACAACGCCTACGTGATCGTCGATCTCGCGAACGGCATCCGCGCCGCCTTGGACCTGTGCATGTTCGCCGAAGCCAGCCGAGACGAGGAGGAAGTCGCGGCAATCGGAGACAAGGGCAAGGTGGAGTGCGGCACCCCGCCCTCCACGCTGATCATCGGCAAACGCCAGAAGGTGGAACGCATGGGTACGGCCCTGCCGCTGATCCACGAAACCGTGCCGGTCGACCCGAGGCTTTTGGAGCTGGGCGACCACCACGGCGCCACTTTCTTCCAGCACGAACGCTTCCGCGACATGGTGCTGAATGGTGGCACGCCCGAGGTGACCCTGGAGGACGGGCTGAAGGCCGTCCGCATGGGCGCGGCGGCGGAGGAGTCTATCAAGACGGGGCAGCCGGTGGCGCTTTAGCGGTTTTCCGGTTGCAGCCACGTGCTTCGAGACGCGCCCTGCGGGCGCTCCTCAGCATGAGGGTTTGCAAGCGGCACCAATGCTATACCTCACCCTGAGGAGGCGGCGTAGCCGCCGTCTCGAAGGGCGTGGCTGCCACCCCAAAAAAGAAACCGGCCGCCCCGAGGGGCGGCCGGCTCTGCTTTCCGATTTCGGTGGGCGCTTATTCGGCCTGCGCCTCCTCCCGGCCGCCGCGGCGGTTGCCGCGGTCGCCGCGATCCCCACGGTCCGAGCGTTCCTTGGGCAGGCCGCCCAGGTCCTCGCCGGTTTCCTGGTTGACCACCCGCATCGACAGGCTGACCTTGCCGCGCTCGTCGATACCCAGGCACTTCACATAGACCTCGTCGCCCTCGTTCACCACGTCGGTGACTTGGGCGGTGCGGCCCTGGGCCAGTTCGGAGATGTGGACCAGACCGTCGCGCGAGCCTAAGAAGTTCACGAAACAGCCGAAGTCCAGCACCTTGACCGCCTTGCCGCGATAGATCACGCCCGGCTCGGGCTCGGCAACGATGTCCTTGATCCAGTCCACCGCCTTCTGGCCGGCCTCGGCATCGACCGAGGCAACCTTGATGGTGCCGTCGTCCTCGATGTCGACCTTGGCGCCGGTCACCTCGCAGATTTCGCGGATCACCTTGCCGCCGGTGCCGATGACCTCGCGGATCTTTTCCCGCGGGATCTCGAAGGCGACGATGCGCGGCGCGTTGTCGGACACGTCGTCCCGGCTTTCGGAGATCGCATCCGCCATCTTGCCCAGGATGTGCAGGCGTCCGTCGCGGGCCTGGGCCAACGCAGTCCGCATGATGTCCTCGGTGATGGACGTGATCTTGATGTCCATCTGAAGCGAGGTCACGCCGTCTGACGTGCCGGCCACCTTGAAGTCCATGTCGCCGAGATGGTCCTCGTCACCAAGGATGTCCGACAGGACCGCGACCCCGTCGTCTTCCTTGATCAGGCCCATGGCGATGCCGGCGCAGGGCTTCTTCAAAGGCACGCCCGCGTCCATCAGCGCCAACGACGTGCCGCAGACGGTCGCCATGGAGCTGGAGCCGTTGGACTCGGTGATCTCCGAGACGACGCGGATCGTGTAGGGGAAGTCCTCCTTCTCCGGCATCATCGGACGGATCGCCCGCCAGGCCAGCTTGCCGTGGCCAATTTCCCGGCGACCGGGCGAGCGCAGGAAGCTTGCCTCGCCGACCGAGTAGGGCGGGAAGTTGTAGTGCAGCATGAAGTGCTCGCGGTACTCCCCTTCCAGGGCGTCGATGATCTGTTCGTCCTGGCCGGTGCCAAGCGTGGTGACCACCAGCGCCTGGGTCTCGCCCCGGGTGAACAGGGCCGAGCCGTGCGCCCGGTCCAGCACGTGGACCTGGCAGTCGATCGGCCGCACGTCGGAGGTCGAGCGCCCGTCGATGCGCTGGCCGGTCTTCAGGATGTTGCCGCGCACCACGTCGCTTTCCAGGCTCTTGAACATCTTGGCGCCCAGTTCGGGGTCATGCTCTTCGGCCTCGAGCGTCGCCAGGGCCTGCTCCTTCACCTGGGAGACCGCCTCGACCCGCTCCTGCTTGACGACCTTGGAATTGGCATCGTGCAGGGCAGCATCGGCAATTTCTTTCAGCCGCGTCTTGACGGTTTCTTCTTCGGGGTCGGCCTCGGGCATATCCCAAGGTTCCTTGGCGCTTTCCTCGGCCAGGTCGATGATCAGGTCGATCACCTTCTGGAACTCCCGGTGGCCGAACATCACCGCATCCAGCATGGCTTCTTCCGACAGTTCAGACGCTTCGGATTCCACCATCAGCACGCCTTCGCGCGTGCCTGCGACAACCAGGTCCAGCGTGCTGTCGGCAAGCTGGTCAATGGTCGGGTTCAGCACGAACTCGCCGTCGATCTGGCCGACCCGCGCGCCACCGATCGGGCCCAGGAACGGCACGCCCGAGATGGTGAGCGCCGCGCTGGCGCCGACCAGGGACACGATGTCGGGATCGTTCTCCAGGTCATGGGCAAGCACGGTGCAGATCACCTGGGTTTCGTTCCGGAACCCCTTGGCGAACAGCGGACGGATCGGGCGGTCGATCAGCCGCGACGTCAGCGTTTCCTTTTCGCTGGGCCGGCCTTCGCGCTTGAAGAAGCCACCCGGGATCTTGCCGGCGGCGAAGGTCTTTTCCTGGTAGTTCACCGTCAGCGGGAAAAAGTCGACGCCGGGACGCGGCGCCTTTTGGGCAACCGCCGTGCACAGCACCTGGGTGCCGCCATAGGTCACAAGGACCGCGCCATCGGCCTGGCGGGCAATCCGGCCGGCTTCCAGCGTCAGCGTACGGCCGGCCCATTCAATCGTTTTCGTGGTGATTTTGAACATCAAATCTCTCTTTCGTCACCTTCATGCGGACGTCCGCGGAACGGCCCTCATGGCCGTGCGCGGTCGGCGACGGTATCGGGAAAAGCCCGGGGCTCTGTTGCGTGCCCGGATTCGAACTGCTGCATTTCCCGCTAAAAGGTGTTTCGTCGCCTAATGAAACGGGGCGCCTTCAAGCGGCGCCCCTCACTAAAACGCTCGTTCAGCGTCTGATGCCAAGCTCCTTGATGAGGCTTTCGTACCTCTCGAACTTCTTGCGCTTCAGATAGTCGAGCAACCGCCGACGTTGACCGACCATCAGAAGGAGACCCCGGCGGGAATGGAAATCCTTCTTGTGCGTTTGCAGATGGGCGGTCAGATTCTTAATACGCTCGGTCAGGATCGCGACCTGGACCTCGGGCGACCCGGTGTCGCCGGCCTGGTGCGCGAACTTGGAAATCAACTCGGTCTTGCGTTCTGCCGTAATCGACATGTCTCTTTCGTACTCCTCGGCATCGCCAACTCGTCAAATGTTCAATACACGCATCGGCTGTACTTCGCCACAGCTGTAACGGGTCAGGGCCACCGGTTGGCCCGAATTCATCGCCAGCACGGTATCGCCTTCGGACAGACCCGCTATCCGCGTGAGATCAACCTTACGCAACAACGAGACGGCCTGCCCGTTTCTCAGGCGGCCGGCTTCTCCATCGGTCAAGCTGAGCGCCGGGATGCCGTCCAGCGCCGCTTCGACCGGCAGCAGTATCCGCTGCTGTTCAGCGGGTGTATGACCCAAATTGTCAAGCACGTCCAGCGAAATTGCATCCGCCTCGGTGAAAGGCCCGACCGCGGTCCGGCGCAGTTCGACGAGGTGTCCCGCGGTGTCCAGTGCCGCGGCCAAGTCCCTGGCCAGGGCCCTGACATAGGTACCTTTTCCACACTGAACCTCGAACCGGGCCTCGTCGTCGGACACGATCTCCAATAGCCTGAAGTCATGAACGACGACCCGGCGGGGCGCCAGGTCGGGCTTTTGCCCGGCCCGCGCCAGGTCATAGGCCCGCTCGCCGGCGATCTTTACGGCAGAGTAGGCGGGCGGAATCTGCTCGATCTCGCCAAAGAAACCGGCAAGCGCCGCCTCGATCGCCGCCGCGGAGGGACGGGTTTCCGTCGTCCGCACGACCGCGCCTTCGGGGTCGTCGGTTTCCGTGGCAATCCCCCAACGAACCATGAAGCGGTAGGATTTCGGCCCCTCCATCAAGTAGGCCACGGTTTTGGTGGCCTCGCCCAGGGCGATCGGCAGCAAGCCGGTCGCGAAGGGATCGAGCGTACCGCCGTGACCGGCCTTGGCGGCATCGAAGGCCCGCTTGACCCGGCCGACGATCGAAGTCGAGGTGGCGCCGGCCGGCTTGTCGACCACGACCCAGCCGTGGACCGTGCGGCCCTTGCGCCTACGCCCCATCGGGCTCTCCGTCCTCGTCGTGCGGGACCAGGTCCCGGGCAACGTCGGGCCGGCGCAAGAGGGCGTTGATCCGCTCGGCTTCGTCGAAGCTGTCATCGCGCGCAAAGCTGAGGTTCGGCGTGTATTTGAAGTTCACCTCCGCGCCCAGCCGGCCGCGCAGGAACGGCCGCGCCCGGTGCAGCGCCGCCAGGAGTTCTTCGTCGTCGCCGCCGCCAAGGGCACTGACGAAGACGGTCGCGTTTTTCAGGTCGGGGCTGACCCTGACTTCGGTCACGGTGACCGGACGGGCCGTAATGGCCGGGTCGCGCAGGTCGCCGTGGGCAAAGATCGACGCCAGGGCATGGCGCAGTTCCTCGCCGACACGCAACTGACGCTGGGAAGGCGGCCGTCGTCTGCTCATGGGGGGCCTATCGCACCATGTTTCCGCGGAAACAGCGGTCAGGCTACAAAGCCCGGGCCACCTCTTCGACCTCGTAGCACTCCAGGACGTCGCCAGACTTGATGTCGTCGAAGTTCTCCAAGGCCATGCCGCATTCGTAGCCGTTCTGGACCTCGCGGACGTCGTCCTTGACGCGCTTGAGCTGTTTCAGGTTGCCTTCGAAGATCACCACGTCGTCGCGCAGCAGGCGCACCTTCGCGCCCCGCATCACCTTGCCTTCGGTGACCATACAGCCGGCCACCTTGCCCACCTTGGAGATGTTGAAGACCTCGCGGATCTCTGCATAGCCCAGGAACTTCTCGCGCTGTTCCGGCGCCAGCAGGCCGCTCATCAGGGCCTTCATGTCGTCCATGACGTCGTAGATGATCGAATAGTAGCGGATGTCCACGCCGTCGCGGCGCGCCATCTCGCGGGCCTGCGGGTTGGCGCGCACGTTGAAGCCGATCACCACGCCGCCGCTGGAATGGGCCAGGGTGATGTCCGATTCGGTGATGCCGCCCACGGCGCCGTGCAGGACCCGGACCCGCACCTCGTCGGTGGAGAGTTTGTCCAGCGCGCCGCGGATCGCCTCCAGCGACCCCTGCACGTCCGCCTTGACCACGGCGGCAAGCTCCTGGGCTTCGCCCGCCTTGATCTGGTCGAACATCTGCTCCAGCGTGCCGCGCCCGACCGCGGTGATTTCCTTTTCGCGCAGGCTGCGCTGGCGGTATTCGGCGACCTCCCGGGCCCGGCCCTCGTCTTCCAGCACCAGGAAATCGTCACCCGCCTGCGGCGTGCCCTGCAGCCCAAGCACTTCCACTGGCGTCGACGGGCCGGCGCTCTTGATCTGCTGGCCGCGGTCGTCCAGCAGCGCCCGCACCCGGCCCCACTCGCTGCCGGCAACGAAGATGTCGCCCACCTTCAACGTGCCGTTCTGCACAAGAATGGTGGCAACCGACCCGCGGCCGCGCTCCAGCTTGGCTTCGACAATGGCGCCCTGGGCGGATCGGTCGGGGTTGGCCTGCAGTTCCAGCAGTTCAGCCTGCAGCAGGATTGCCTCTTCCAGCTTGTCCAGGTTCGTCTTCGCGGTCGCGGAAACCTCCACGGCCAGGATGTCGCCACCGAGCTCTTCGGTCACAAGCTCGTGCTCCAGAAGCTGGTTCCGCACCTTGCCGGGGTCGGAATCGGGCCGGTCGCACTTGTTGAGCGCGATGATGATCGGCACCTCCGCCGCCTTGGCGTGGTTGATGGCTTCGACCGTCTGGGGCCGGACGCCGTCGTCGGCCGCGACGACCAGCACCACGATGTCGGTCACCTTGGCGCCGCGGGCGCGCATGCTGGTGAACGCCTCATGGCCCGGCGTATCCAGGAACGTGATCTTCTGGCCACCAGACATGTTCACCTGGTAGGCGCCGATGTGCTGGGTGATTCCGCCGGCCTCTCCGGCCACGACGTCGGTCGCCCTGAGCGCGTCCAACAAGGACGTCTTGCCGTGGTCCACATGCCCCATCACCGTGACGACAGGCGCACGCGGCTCCAGCTTGGTGGGATCGTCCTCGGGGCCGACGAGACCCGACTCCACGTCGGATTCCGAAACCCGCCGCAGTTTGTGACCGAACTCGGTCACGACCAGTTCCGCGGTGTCCGCGTCGATGGTGTGGTTGACGCTGGCCATCACGCCCAGCTTCATCAGCGCGCGGACCACATCATTCCCCCGTTCCGCCATCCGGTTGGCCAGGTCGGCCACCGAGATGGTTTCCGGCACCACGACTTCGCGGATCACCTTCTCGCGCCGGCTGCGCTGTTCCAGGCCTTGCTGGCGCTCCTTCTCGCGCTGGCGCCGCAGGGCGGCCAGCGACCGGCCCCGGCGCAGATCCAGGTCTTCGTCTTCGCTTTCCAGTGCCTGGGTGATCGTCAGCTTTCCGGATCGCCGCCGCGGCTCATCACGCAGCCTCAGCGGTTTTTTCTGGTCGCCCTTGCCGCGGCCCTTGCCTTCTTCGCGGGCCTTCTCTTCTTCGGCGGCGGGCCGGCGCGCGGGCTCCTCGGCCTTGCGGCGCGGTGCGGCGGGCTCGGACGGCACCGCCTTTGCCTGCTCTTCGGCCTTCTGGCGGGCCTCTTCCTCGGCAATCCGGCGCGCCTCTTCCTCTTCGTGGCGCTTAGCCTCCTCCTCTGCACGGCGGGCGGCCTCTTCCTCGGCCTTGAGCGCTGCTTCCGCCTCTGCGATTCGGCGCTTCTCGTCGTCGTGTGCCGCATCCTGCAGGGCGCGCAGCCGTGCGGCGCGCTCGCCCTCGGTCAGGTTGCGGAAGGTCCGTTCCACTTCCTCCGGCGTCGGCGCGGCCTCCTCGGTCAGGCTCGGCTGGACAGCTTCCATATTGCCGCCCTTGCCGCGTTCGAAGGTGCGCTTGCGCTTCACCTCGACGGTGACGGTCTTGGAGCGGCCATGGCTGAAGCTCTGCTTCACCTGGCCGGTCTCGACCGTCTTCTTCAGCTCCAGGCGCCCGGGTTTGCGCAGCGTCAGCGTGCTGTCCTGATTCTTGGTCTCGCTCATTACTACCCTCGTCACGCGGCCGCCGACCGCAAGCCGGCAAGTCTTGCGGCCTCAGCCTTCATCTTCTCGGTCAAACCGCCCGCTGTCATCGCGGCATGGACAGCGGCGTCTCGCCCGAATGCCCGGCCGATTTCGGCGGCGCTCAGCACCGACAAAACCGGAACGCTGCCGGCCAGGGCGCGGGTCTTGCCCACGCTGCCCGGCGCACCATCCGTGGCGCACAAAACCAGGACCGCCCGACCGCCGGCCAGCCAGCCCTTCACCTTCTCGAATCCCGCCACCGCCTGGCCCGCACGCCGGGCCAGCGACAGCGTTTCAACGCACCGTTTCGCCAGCAACGCCTCGATTTCGTCGGCAAGGTCCGCCGAAACAGAGACGGAGCGCCGCGCAGACCGGGCGAAAAGGTTCTTCTTCGCTGCCGTATTAATGTGATCCCGGTTCGGGCTCAACCACATTCCACGGCCCGGCAGCCGCCCTGCCACGTCCGGCACGACCGCCCCGTCCGGCGACAGGACGAACCGGATCATCGACCCACGCGGACGGGTTTCGTCGGTCGCCAAACAACGGCGCATCGCCTCTGCGGCCTCCTCTGCCGCCGGGGCGTCGGGTCGATCCCGTTCTGCCGCTGCCATGATCGCCATGCGTTCGCGTTATCCTTGTGCCGGCATTTCCGCTTCGGCCTCGGCCGCGGCGTCCGCCTCTTCCGCGGCAAGCGCCGCGCGCTCGGCCTCCATCTGGGCCAGATCCTCGGCGCTGAACCAGCCGGCAGCGACCCGCGCCGTCATGATCAGCGCATTGGCATCGTCCGGCTGCATGTCGAACGACCGCAGGATCCCGTCCTCGGAACTGCTCAGCTCGTCGCCAGCCAGGTCGGCGAAGTCCTCCAGGGTCAGCACCCCGGCCTCGCCGAGCGCCACCAGCATCGCGGGTGACAGCCCTTCCAGCGTCGACAGCCCCTCTTCGACGCCCAGTTCCTTGCACCGTTCGGTCAGGCGGGCGTTCTCTTCGTCCAGGAAAGTGCGTGCGCGCAGCCGCAGCTCTTCGGCGACCTCGGTGTCGAAGCCCTCGATCGAGGCCAGCTCCTCGACCGGCACGAAAGCGACCTCCTCGACCGCCGTGAAGCCTTCGGTGACCAGCAGCCTCGCGATCACGTCGTCAACATCCAGCGCTTCGATGAACCGTTCGCTGCGGGCCGTGAATTCCGCCTGGCGCCGTTCCGATTCCTCCTCTTCGGTCAGGATGTCGATATCCCAACCGGACAGCATCGACGCCAGCCGCACGTTCTGGCCGCGCCGCCCGATCGCCAGGCTGAGCTGGTCGTCGGGAACCACCACCTCGATCTTGCCGCTTTCCTCGTCCAGCACGACCTTGGTCACCTCGGCCGGGGCCAGGGCGTTGACCACGAAAGTGGCCGGGTCGTGTGACCAGGGAATGATGTCGATCTTCTCGCCCTGCAGCTCCGCAACCACGGCCTGAACACGGCTGCCGCGCATGCCGACGCAGGCGCCCACCGGATCGATCGATCCGTCGTTCGAATGGACGCCGATCTTGGCACGGCTGCCGGGGTCGCGCGCGACCGCATTGATCTCGATGATGCCGTCATAGATCTCCGGCACCTCCTGGGCGAACAGGCGCGCCATGAACTGCGGATGGGTGCGCGACAGGAAGATCTGCGGCCCGCGCTGCTCGCGCCGAACGTCGTAGATATAGGCCCGCACCCGGTCGCCGCGTTTGAAATGCTCGCGCGGGATGACCTCGTCGCGCCGCATGACGGCCTCGGCCCGTCCCAGGTCGACGGTGACGTTGCCGAACTCGACGCGCTTGACGATGCCGTTGACGATTTCGCCGACCCGGTCCTTGTATTCCTCGAACTGACGCTCGCGTTCGGCCTCGCGCACCTTCTGGACGATGACCTGCTTGGCCGACTGGGCGCCGATCCGGCCGAAGTCGATGGGCGGCAGTTCGTCGATCAGGAAAGACCCCACTTCCGCCTTGGGGTCGCGGCGGCGAGCCTCCTCCAGGGTCAGCTGGGTGAACTCGTTCTCGATCTCGTCGACCACTTCCAAGTAGCGGGCCAGACTGATCTCGCCGGTCTTGCGGTCGATCGTCGCCCGGATATCGTGCTCCTGACCGTATTTCGAACGACCCGCCTTCTGGATCGCCTGTTCCATCGCCTCCAGCACCTGGTCCCGGTCGATCCCCTTTTCGCGGGCAACCGTGTCCGCCACGTGCAGCATGTCTGTTCGGGTCGCTATGCCTTCCATCACTTCCGTTCCGTCTTGCAAATGTGCGGGCGTCTGCGCCCGCGTTAGCTCTCCATCGCCGCCGCGGAGGCGTGTGTCGTCGCCGCGAGCAGCTTGTCGTTCATCACCAGTTTGGCGCCGCGGATCGCGTCGATCTCAACCGCAACACGCGTACCGTCGCACTCCAGCGCGACCTTGCCGTCCTCGACCCCCAGCACGGTGCCGCGGAACCGGCGGCGCCCGTCGACGGCGCGGTCCAGCTCGATCTTGGCATCGAAGCCGGCGAACCGTTCGAAATCCTTCTCCCGCGTCAACGGCCTGTCGATTCCGGGCGAGCTGACCTCAAGGAAATAAGAACCCTTGATGGGGTCGTCCACATCCAGAAGTGCGGAAACCGTGCGGCTGATCTCCGCACATTCCTCCACCGTTATGCCACTGCCGTCGGCCCGTTCGGCCATGACTTGCAGCGTCGGCCTGTCGCCGCCCATCAGCCGCACCCGAACGACGTCGAAGCCCATGTCCGCAAGCGACGGCCGGATGATACGCTCGACCTCTTGCGCTGGTTCCATGATCCGCAGGTCCCGATCGGGTCCAAAACCCGACCACTAAAAAAGGCGGGCCGGTGGCCCACCCCCAACGTTCTTGTCTTACCTCGCAATCAATCGAGGTAACCTATGAGCGAGAGTTGGCGTTTCTTTACGGGATTTCCCGCCCAACCTCAAGCGATTTCGGCGCCCTTGCCGGCCCGCATCAGACCCGCAGGAAGCGCAAATAAGCCGGTTTCAGGCCCTGGGACCGGGCCTTCGCGTCATACCGGGTCCCCGGCCAGTCGGCGGGGCGGATGCGCCAATCGTCGGGATGGTACGCCAGCCAGCGAAAACGGGCGTCAGCGCGGACATGGGCCAGCATCCAGGCGATGTACCCGGGATGGTCGCTGGCCAGGCACAGCATGCCGCCAGGCTTGATCAGGCGCGCCAGGCGCGGCAGGTTGCCGGGGCCGACGAACCGCCGGTCCCGGTGCCGCCGTTTCGGCCAAGGGTCGGGAAACAGGACATAGACGCGATCGAAGCTTGCCTCGGGCAGAGCATCGATCAGCGGCCGCGCGTCGTCGGGCCAGATTCTGACATTCTCCAGGCCGTCTTCTTCGATCTGCGACAGCAGCCGGGCGACCCCGTTGACGAAAGGTTCGCACCCAATGAAGCCCGTGTCCGGTTCGGCCCGCGCCATGGCGGCCAGGTGTTCGCCTGCCCCAAACCCGATTTCCATCACCATCTGCGCCGGCGCCCCACCGGGCCAGGACGGGATGACGGACCGCCCCGCTTCCAGCCGGACAGCGATCCGCGGAAGCAGTTCCTGCATCAGACGCTGGCGGCCGGCCCTCAAGGGCCGTCCCTTGCGCCTGCCGTAAAAGCGCTCTTTGCCGGGGTCGTTCATCATATGCGGCCGCACCAAGGCGGCCCGGATGGTTCAGGTCAGCGCCGCCTTCAGGGGCTCGACCAGATCTGTTCTCTCCCAGGAGAAACCGCCATCGGGCTCCGGTTCCCGGCCAAAGTGACCGTAGGCGGCGGTGCGGGCGTAGATGGGCCGGTTGAGGGAAAGATGCTCGCGGATGCCACGCGGACTGAGATCGATGGCCTCGTTGATCGCGCGTGCAAGGCTGTGCTCGTCCACCTTTCCGGTGCCCATCGTGTTCACGTAAAGCGACAGCGGCTTCGACACGCCGATCGCATAGGACACCTGGATGATGCACCTGTCCGCAAGACCGGCGGCGACCACGTTCTTGGCGACATAACGCGCCGCATAGGCGGCCGACCGGTCGACCTTCGTGGGATCCTTGCCGGAGAACGCGCCGCCACCATGCGGGGCCGCGCCGCCGTAGGTGTCCACGATGATCTTCCGGCCGGTCAGTCCGGCGTCCCCGTCCGGACCGCCGATGACGAACTTCCCGGTCGGGTTGACGTAGAACTCTTCCTCGGGGCACATCCACCCGTCAGGCAGGACCTTTTCCACATGAGGCCGGACGATCTCGCGGACCTCTGCCTGCTCAAGACCGTCCACATGCTGGGTCGACACCACCACCGACGTCGCACGCAGCGGCCGGCCATTCTCGTAAAGCAGCGTCACCTGGCTTTTCGAGTCGGGACCCAGCGGGGAATCCTCGTTGGCATGGCGGGCGTCCGCCAGGCTCTTCAGGATGAGATGGCTGAAATAGATCGGCGCCGGCATCAGGACGGGCGTTTCCCGGCAGGCATAACCGAACATCAGACCCTGATCCCCGGCCCCTTCGTCCTTGTTTCCCTTGGCGTCGACGCCCTGGGCGATGTCGGCGGACTGCTCGTGAACGAAACACTCCACATTCATGGTTTCCCAGTGGAACCCGAACTGCTCGTAACCGATGTCACGGACCACGTCCCGGGCCAGGGTTTCCATGCGCGCGCTGTCGATCGATGCCGGACCGCGCACCTCGCCCGCCAGCACGACCTGGTTGGTGGTCGTCAGGGTTTCGACCGCAACCCGGCTTTCGGGCTCGGCGCCGAGGAACTCGTCGACGATGGCATCGGAGATGCGGTCGCAGACCTTGTCCGGGTGACCCTCAGACACGGATTCACTGGTGAAGAGATAGGTACCGGCAGACATTCACATTATTCCCTTACCCATCGGCGTCGGATCGCGCCGGAACAGTGCGCCGCGTGGGCGCGGGCGGGTGGCCGCTCGAGAGAGCGCCCCGCTTCATGCGATTTTTGCATGAAACCGTCAACAGAATAGAAACGAACGGTCATTATTCACGCCGCGGGTCGACGGCTCCGGCGCGACCATCCGGCCGCGACGAATCCAAGCGCGAAGACGGCGGCAAAAAAGGGCACATCTCCGATCCGGCGATAGGGTGTGACCGCAGGTGCCGGCGCTGGAAGCCGCGCATCGATGATCCCCGCCTCGTTCAGCGGCAGCCTTTGGAGCACCCGTCCGTAGGCATCGCTCACGGCGGAGATCCCCGTGTTGGCGGCCCGGACCATGGGAATGCCCTCCTCGACCGCCCGCAATCGCGCCATGGCCAAGTGCTGGTGCGGGCCGGCGCTGCTCCCGTACCAGGCGTCGTTTGTCAGATTGAGCAACCACATCGGTGGATCGTCCGGATCGGCAACGGCGCCGGGAAAAATCACCTCGTAACAGATCAGCGGACTGAAGGACGGCACGCCGGCCAGCGACAGGGTGCGCGGTCCCGGGCCGGGCGTATAGTCGATGCCGCTGGCCGCAATCGCCGGCAGAGGCAGAACCGAACTGAGCGGCACGTATTCCCCCAGTGGAACCAGGTGGAACTTGTCGTAGGTATCGAGCACGTTGCCCGTTGTATCGATGGCGACCATGCCGTTCCACAGGGTGACCGGACGGGTCAGCCGCCGCGGCGTTCCGGTGATCAGGACGCCGCCTTCCGGCAGGACTTCCCCGGCAAGGGCCCGGGCGAACGGCTCTTCTTCGAAGAAGAACGGCGTGGCCGTCTCCGGCCAGATCACCAACTGGACCCAATCCGGCCGGTCTTCGGCGCTGAACGCCAGATGCCGCCGAAAGTTCCGCTCGCGGAACTCGCGTTTCCATTTCTCCTTCTGCGGCACGTTGGCCTGCACCACGCGCAATCCGATCCCGTCGTCAGGCCCGGGCGCCGCATCGGCTTCCGCCAACCGCATCGTCCCTGCACCGAAGGCGACTGCGGGAATCGCGACGATAACGGCGGCGAGACCCAGGCGCATCCGCAAGGTGGCTCCCTGTAACCCCGCAAGCAGGCAGCAGGACACCAGGGCGGCCAGGCTTGTCCCGTAGAGCCCGACCCAGGCGACGCTTTGGGTCATCGCATCGCTGAAGACCCAGGCATGACCGGCCAGGTTCCAGGGAAATCCCGTGAGGATGTTGCCGCGGAGCCATTCCATTGCGGCCCAGGCCGCGGCCAGTGCCAAAGCCCGCGCGATCGGGCCATGCAGGGCACCCGCCAGCACCGTAGCGATACCGCCAAACAGGCCCAGGGCAGCCGGAAATCCCAGCCCGACCAGCGGCACCATGAACCAGTACTGGCCCGCGAAGACCAGGAAGGCGTTATTGATCCAATAAAGGCCCACCAGGAAGAAACCGAACGCGAACGTCCAGCCGACCGTGAACGCTTCGCGTCGGCGGCGGCACCCGGCAAGCATCCAGACCAGCGCCGGAAAACAGACATAGAGCACTGGCAGCAGGCCGACCGGCGGCATGGCCAGGGTCGCAATGCAACCGAGGAGAAAACCCAGGCCTGCCCGGCGCCAACCGGTCAGGCCCTCCAGCCGGGCAGCGACCCTGTCGATCGCATCGCGCGCGCCCGACACCCCGGCCGCCATCCCCGTCATGGCTGGAGGGGGGGAAAGGGCAGGTTACGCAGTTTCAGTTTCTTGATTCGGCGCGGATCCGCGTCCAGCACCTCGAACTCGATGCCGGAACCCGCATGCTGGATCAGTTCGCCGCGCGAAGGAACCCGGCCGGCCAACGTGGCGACCAGTCCGCCGACGGTGTCGATGTCCTCTTCCTCGCGTTCCACCTGAAACAACGAACCGAACCGCGCCTCCAGTTCTTCCAACTCGAGCCTGGCATCGGCGATATAGCCACCGTCGCTGTCTTCGACGATCTGCGGGCCCGTATCCACATCGTGCTCGTCTTCAATCTCGCCGACGATCTCCTCAACCAGATCCTCGATCGTGATCAGTCCGTCGATACCGCCATACTCGTCCACCACCAGCGCCATATGCGTCCGGGTGATGCGCATCTGCAGCAGCAGGTCCAGGACCCGCATGCTGGGCGCCACGAACAGGGGCCGACGCATGTAGTTCCGAAGCGAAAAGTTCTCGCGCGGCTCGTTGGTCGCCTTCAGGATATCCTTGATGTGAATGAAGCCGAGAACATCGTCCAGGGTATCGCGATAGACCGGATAGCGGGAATGCGGCTGGCGGGTCACCATGCCGACCACGTCATCCAGGCTGACGCCGATCTCGATCGCGTCGATATCGGCCCGCGGAACCATCACATCGACCGCGGTGACCGTGCCGACCCGCAGGATATTGTCGAGCAGGCGCCGTCCGTCGGTGTCGATCGGCGTTTCGCTTTCGGCGTGTTCCTCGATCAGCTCTTCCAAGACGTCGCGCACATTCGACTCGCCCTGGCGTCCCGCAGCCAGGGCCTTCAGGCGGCCCAGCCATGACGTGCGCCGGTTCTGATCCCGGGTGCCGTTGCCCGGGGACTCGCCTTGGAGACTTTGCGCGTTCTCTGCCATCGTGCTCAGTGCCGGGTGTCTTCGTCCGGTTGGTAGGGATCCGAAACGCCGAGTCCGTTCAGGATGACCACCTCCAACCGCTCCATGACCGCGGCCTCGTCGGGCGCCTGATGGTCGAAACCAAGCAAATGCAGAACTCCGTGTACGGTCAGATGCGCAACATGGTGGCCGACCGGCTTGTCGAACCGTTCCGCCTCACCCAGCACGGTCTCCAATGCCAGCACCACATCGCCGAGGTGACGCGCCCGCCCCGGTGCGCCTTCGTCACCGGTCGGAAACGATAGCACATTAGTCGGCGAGTCCTTGCCCCGCCATTCCAGGTTCAGGTCCCGGACCCGCCGATCGTCGGCCAGAACCAGTGACAGCTCCGCCTCTTCGCCATCGCCCGCTTTACCGTAGGCCGCCTGTGCGGCGCGCAGGACGACGGCTTCGGCGTCGTTCACAGCGTCGGTCCAGGCTGGCGCGTCGATCGTCAGGTCTATGGCCAGGACTGCGTTCATGATCCGTCGGTTCCGCCGTCCGGCTTTTTGCGGCGGACATCGTCGCGCTTGTCGTAGGCGGTGACGATGCGCGACACCAGGGGATGACGCACAACATCGATCGCGCCGAACCGTATGGTGCGGATCCCCTCCACCCGTTTCAGGGTGTCGAGCGCATCCGTCAAGCCTGACCGGGCACCAGGCGGGAGGTCGATCTGGCTGAGATCGCCCGTCACCACCATGCGGCTGTTTTCGCCAAGCCGGGTCAGGAACATCTTCATCTGCATCGGCGTGGTGTTCTGCCCTTCGTCCAACAGGACGAAGGCGTTCTTGAGCGTGCGGCCCCGCATAAAAGCAAGCGGCGCGATTTCGATGTCGCCGTTGTCCAGCGCCGTGTCACCTGGTCGGCCGGCAGGGTGTCGTACAAGGCGTCGTAGATCGGCCTGAGATAGGGGTCGACCTTCTCGCGCATGTCGCCGGGCAGGTAGCCCAGCCGCTCGCCCGCTTCGACGGCGGGACGCGACAGGATGATCCTGTCGACCTTGCCTGCCAGCAGCATGGCGACGCCGAAACACACGGCCAGATAGGTCTTGCCCGTGCCCGCGGGCCCCAGACCGAAAACCAGGTCGGCGGACTGCATGGCCTCGATATAATGAGCCTGCATCGGTGTCCGCGCACCGACCTGGCGGCGCCTTGTCTGGATTACCGGCTCCTGCTCGCCGAACAGATCCGTCGGCGACGTCGCCATCCGAACCGCACCGTCCACCTCCGCCGGATCGATGCTCTCGCCTTCTTCCAGCCTCTGATAGAGGCGCGACAGCGCGGCGCGCGCGATGTCGACGGCATCCCGCGGCCCGGAAACGGCAATCTGATTGCCGCGGCTCACCAGTGAAACCCCCAGGGCCTGCTCGATTTGGACCAGGTGACGGTCGTGCTCGCCGAACAACAGCGGCAACAGCCGATTGTCGTCGAACTGCAAATAGGTCGGCTCGCCAGAGGCCGATGACGGCTGCACGGTGCTCAAGCGCAATGCCCCAATGCTTGTGGCGCGACAGCCTCCCGGTCATCCAGCGCACCGCGAAGACTGTGCGGCAACGCCGCGGCAATGCGCACTGGCTGGACGGATCCGATCAGCGTGGCCGAGCCTTCGACGTGAACGGCCTGAAGGTATGGCGACCGTCCCCCGACTTGGCCCTCATGGCGACCCGGCTTATCGAACAGAACCGGCATGACCGTGCCGACACAGCCACGGTTGAACGAGTCGGTCTGGGCGGCAAGCAACTGCTGCAGTGCCGCCAGGCGTTCTTCCTTGACCTGTTCCTGAACCTGGCGGTCCGTCGCGGCAGGCGTGCCCGGCCGCGGGCTATATTTGAAGGAAAAAGCGCCGGCAAAGCCGATCTCGGTGACCAGGCGCAGGGTCTCCGCGAAATCGCGGTCGGTCTCGCCTGGGAACCCGACGATAAAATCGGACGACAGTGCCAGGTCCGCGCGTGCCGTGCGCAATCGTTCGACAATCCGGCGATAGTCGTCGGCCGTGTGGCGTCGGTTCATGGATTTCAGGATCGCATCCGAACCCGACTGCACGGGCAGGTGCAGGTACGGCATCAGCAGCGGCACATCCCGGTGGGCCGCGATCAGCTCTTCGTCCATATCCAGCGGATGGCTGGTGGTGTAGCGGATCCGCTCCAGACCGGGAATCTCCGCAAGCCGGCGCACCAATTCGCCCAGGCCGCATTCGCGTCCGTCCGGCTTCTGGCCGTGATAGGCATTGACATTCTGGCCCAACAGCGTGATTTCGCGCGCGCCTGCGGCCACCAGGGACGCCGCCTCGGCTGCGACCGCTTCGACCGGACGCGAGTTTTCCGCACCGCGCGTATAGGGAACGACGCAGAAGCTGCAGAATTTGTCGCACCCTTCCTGAACGGTCAGAAAGGCGCTGATTCCCGGGGCCTGGCGCTCACCCGCCAGGATGTCGAACTTGTCCTCCACGGGAAAAGCGGTGTCGACGACCTTCTCGCCCGCCTCCCGAGCCGTTCGGACAACCATTTCCGGAAGCCGGTGGTAGGTCTGCGGACCGAAAATCATGTCGACCTGCGGCGCGCGGGCAATGATCTCCTCGCCTTCGGCCTGGGCGACACAGCCTGCAACAGCAATCAGCATGCGGCCGCCCGACCGCGTCTTCTCGTCCTGCAACTGCCGGAAGCGTCCCAGATCCGAATACACCTTCTCGGCCGCCTTTTCCCGGATGTGACAGGTGTTGAGGATCACCATGTCGGCGCCATCGGGGTCGTCGGTCGGTCGGTAGCCAAGCGGTGCCAGCAACTCCGCCATACGTTCGGAGTCGTAGACGTTCATCTGGCAGCCGTAGGTCTTTGTGAAGAGGGACTTGGTCAAGACTCAGCCGTGCGGCGCTTTTTGGGCGTCGGGCCCCAGGGTTTCAGCCGCATTTCTCGTCGGCGTTCGTTGGTGTTCGCTGTATCCGCCTTGCAATATCATCACGCAATTCGTTCTTTCAAGCGACGCCACGCGTCCCAGAAAAGCTTACCGCGCACAAGGTTAATCAGTCCTTATCCTTCAGGGGCACCGCATAGAGCTCCAACCGGTGGTCAACCAGCTTGTAGCCCAGCTCCCGGGCTACCGCTTCCTGAAGTTTTTCGATCTGTTCGTTCTGAAATTCGATCACATCGCCGCTTTCGATGTCGATCAGGTGATCGTGGTGCTCCACCTGTACTTCCTCATAGCGGGCCCGCCCGTCGCCGAAATCGTGCCGGGTCAGGATACCGGCTTCTTCGAACAAGCGCACCGTGCGATAGACCGTAGCGATGGAAATCCGAGGATCGACTGTCGTTGCTCGCTGGTACAGGGCCTCCACATCGGGGTGGTCCTGGGACTCGGACAGCACCCGGGCGATGACCCGGCGTTGCTCGGTCATCTTCAGTCCCCTTGCAGCGCAAAGCTTCTCGACGCGCTCGGGATCGGCGGTGTCCATCAAGTCCGTCGTTGTCGTCATCCACTCACGCCCCCTTGTTCCGGCTACGGCACCCATCCGGGCACGGCGCCGCCGTCGCGGTCCGAGAGCCCCTTCCTTTACTATATAATAGGTTCAAAGCGCGGCAGGCCCAAGTGCCGGCCGCGCGGCGGGTTGAAAATGCTAGCGGCGGCGGCGCGGCCGGGTGCCAAGGCCGATCTGTTTCGCCAGCTTGCTGCGCTGCTTGGCATAGTTGGGGGCCACCATCGGGTAGTCGGCGCTCAGGCCCCAGCGCTCGCGATACTCTTCGGGCGACATGTTGTAGGCCGTCTTGAGGTGTCGCTTCAGCATCTTGAGCTTCTTGCCGTCTTCCAGACAGACGATGTAGTCCGGCGTCACCGATTTCTTGATCGAAACGGCAGGAACCGGCTTGTCCTGAACGGGCTCGGTGCCTTTGGCAGTGGCCGACAGGGACTTGTAGACCTGCTCTATCAAGCCCGGCAGTTCGGAGACGCCGACCTCGTTGTTGGAGACATGCGCGGCGACGATCTTCGTCGCCATCTCCAGTATGTCTGCGGAATTCAGTTCCTTGTCCGCTGCCTCAGCCATCACTGCAATACCTCTCTTGTCCTTATGCCGGGCCGCGTTTCTCGCATCGACCCGAACTTCCCCCAGTTTGACACCATACGATCAGCCCTCCCTTCCGGTTCTTCGGAATGTTCGCGCACCGCCGGTGTTTTCTTTTCACGCCAGGTCACGGCTCAGGTTTATCTGCCGTTTTCCGCATGACGCGAACGCGTTTCTGATCACTTCGTTTTCCCTGGTTTGTAATGTCGCCCAGGATTTTTACTAATAGACAAGAAACGACACTCTAATAACTTAGCAAAGACTGGTTTGCTTGTTCAAGTGGACTCTCATCTTTTCACTATTTAGATTCTTCAGTTAACGTGTACGTTGTGAAGTCTAGACACATCAAAAGGGCATCGACGCGGCCATTCGGCGACCTGCGGTAGTAGCCGGGGCGGCGGCCGACAGTCACGAACCCTTCCGCCGCGTAGAGACGCTGGCCTGCCGGATTGTCGTCCGCGACTTCCAGGAAAAGCCGTCCGGCACCGCGGCGCCGCACCTCCTTCAGCACGGCCCTCAGACGAGAGCGCCCGAGGCCTCGGCCACGCAGATCCGGCAGGATCCCGATGTTCAGGATTTCCGGTTCTTGCCTGACGCCGCGAACCAGGCAGAACCCGACTGGCTTGGGTCCGGCGTCATCCTCGCTGTAGGCAAGCAAACCCCACGTAGCGGGCACACCAAGCAGGAGGCGTGCGGCATCGGGGCTCATCTCCTCGGCGAAGCAGGCCCGGTGAAGGTCCGCAAGAAGATAGCCGTCGCCGGGCGCGAGCGGCCGGAAATGGACGGCCGACGGGCCGCTCAACGTCCCGGCACCCGTACGTCCGGCGGACGCAGATAAAGCGGACTTGGCGCCGGGAAGCCGCGGGGGTCGGCACCCGACGATAGCCGCTCCGCGGCGAGCCGGGCCAGCACGGCCGCATCTGCAACATCGGCCCCGCGCAGCCGGCGCAGGGCCGAGGTACCGTCCCCCAACGCCGCGATCAACCGGTCGGCCCCGTCGCCGGCCACGGCAATCGCGTCACCCGGCAGGGCGCCACGCACGGCATCCGCCTCCATCGCCTGCGGCGCACGGGCGAGCGCACCACCGTTTCCGAACAGCTGGACATAATAGTCCGACCGTTTGGTCTCCAAGGCCACAAGCAGAGGTTCGGCGGTTTGGTTTGCGGCGGCGACCATTTCCAGTGTGGTCAGGCCAAGCACCGGGATCTCCCGCGCCCGTGCCAAGCCCTGGGCGGTTGCGATCCCGATTCGAACGCCCGTGAAGGCCCCGGGGCCCAGCGTCGTTGCGATAAGCCCGATGTCCTCAACCGCGAGTCCGGCCTGGTCCAGAACGTCGGGAATCATCGGAACCAGGGCTTCGGACTGGCCCCGCTCCATCGGTTCGTGGCGCCGCGCAAGGACATGCTCGCCGCGCGAAACGCAGACTGAGCAAGCGGACATCGCTGTGTCGAAGGCAAGAATGTAGTTGGACATAAAGAAAGAAGTTATCTTTCTGTTAATTGAAATAGTGGCTCTTGCTTCAATTGCCAAGGCAAGAGACTTGTGGAACACTTTGAACAGGAAGTAATGTTTGCCGTCATGATGACTCTTCGCCGACTGTGCGTGCGTACCCGGTCGCTGTCCAGGGTGGCCCGGCGCGCGATTCCCGCCGCGGTCCTGTGCGCGTGGTTCGCGGGCATGGCACCGTCATTCGCCTCGGACTCCGCCGTTGTCCTGATCTATCACCGCTTTGGCGAGCAGGCTCATCCTTCCACCAATGTGCGCCTGGAGCAATTCGAAGAACAGGTCGCGCTGTTGCGCGAGGGAGGATACACGGTCCTGCCCTTGAACGAAATCGTCAGTGCAATTCGCAGCGGCACGCCGCTGCCCGACAAGGTCGTCGCCATCACGATCGACGATGCCTACCTGTCCGTCTACAACGAAGCTTGGCCCAGGCTCAAAGCCGCGGGTTTTCCGTTCACATTGTTCGTGGCGACAGGGCCCGTCGACCAGGGCGTCGGCGGCTACATGAACTGGGACCAGATCCGCGAGCTGCGCGACGTGGGCGTCACCATCGGCTCCCAGACCGAGACCCACCCGCACATGGCCGCCATGCACCGGGCCCGCAATCTGCGGGAAATCAGCACGTCGAACCGCCGCTTCGTCGAGGAACTGGGCACGCAACCGGACCTGTTCGCCTATCCCTATGGCGAGGCCAGCTCCGAGGTCATGGCAATGGTTGCGGAAGCGGGCTTTTCCGCGGCGTTCGGCCAGCATTCCGGCGCAATGGACCGCCATTCCCCGCAGTTCTATCTGCCCCGGTTTCCCGTCAACGAGACCTACGGGGATGTGGCCCGGTTCAGGCGGGTTGTCAGCACGCTGTCGATCCCGGTGGAGGGCATCACGCCGGAGGATCCGTTGGTCGACGAGGTCAATCCGCCGGCATTTGGATTCTCCGTCGTCCGCGACATCCCGCGGCTGGCCGAGCTTGCCTGCTATCATTCGCAGGTCGGTCAGGTCGACGTGCAGCGGTTGGGTGCCCTGCGCTTTGAGGTCCGTTTCGAACAGCCGTTTCCGGCCGGACGGTCACGGCTGAACTGCACCGTTCCCGCCACCGAAGGCCGTTGGCGCTGGTTCGGAACCCAGTTCTACGTGCCCCGGCGCTAGACGCCCGTGCCCGCCCGACGCGCCGGTGCAGGCCGGGCCGCGTTCAGGGTCCAGAGCTTGTTGAACTGGATGATGTGGCGGACAAGCTCGACGTATTTCTCGCCCCTCTCGGAATAGGCCTTGAGCTGGGCCGCCAAGGTCATCCCGCTGAGAGGACGACCGTCCTTCCGCATCTTGCGGCGTTCCGCACGGAAGCCCTTGTAAGCGGCATGGGTGTTGAGGTTCTTCATGTAAGAGAGGACCGCCTCCAGTGGCGTGCCGAAGCTGCGCACCTTGTGCCGCTTGTCGGCGTCACGGTCTGCGGGCACCATGCCGTTGCCGCGTTCGGTGGTCCACTGCCCGAACAGCGCATTGCCCTCGCGCGCAAAACGGGACGTGCCCCAGCCGCTTTCCACTGCCGCCTGGGCCAGCGCCAGCGACGGCGGCACAACGTCGACCTTGGCAATCAGGCTATCGATATCGCCGGCGTCGGTCTTGTAATCCTTGCCGAGCACCCCGAGCCAGGTCTCATCGTCGGCGGACAAGGCGCTGCCGGTGTCCAGATCCGCCTTAATAGCGTGCAACCGTGCGCGGTCCGCTTCGATCCGCTCGTTGGCGCGCAACACCAAGGGCAGCATCATTTCAATGAAGACGGCCTTGCGTTCCTTGATGTCGGTCATGTCGCTGAGGTCGCCCGGCACGGTCGCGACCAACAGGCGGGGGACCCGAGCGCCGTCCTGCCGGACCAATTCCAGCGAGTAGGAACGTTCTTCGAAGAATGCCTTGAGATCCGCTACCGACCGCGCATCCACGATGACGGGCGGTATAACCGGCAACGCCGCCAATTGCGGCGCCTCCTGCGGCATCGGCAGAACCTGCCGCGGCATGGAAACGGGGACCGCCACCGTATGGGCGACCTCCTGGTTCCACCAGACCGCCGAAACAGTCCCGATGCCAACGATGCTGACGGCCAGCCAAGATTGGCGCAGCCGTTCGAGCACAACGGTTTTCTTACCGACCAGCATACCTAAGACCCCTATGCCAGCGCCTGCAACGCTTCCCTATGTCCACTTCGACCATTCTGGTTCAGCGGATCTCGTTGGGTCGCGCGGTTTCTCCGCCCGACACTATGGCAGGGTGTTGGACTATCTGCCCCAGCGACCGCCATATCATCACAATTGTTTTTGGCGGCCCGACCGCTCTCCGGCGGTTTCCCTGCACCGTTGTCCCAACTGACCTTGGAACACCGGCATTTCTCGTCCGATCTGCCCTTTCGTCATGAGGCCGTGACCTCCGACCGCCCTCAGATGGCGGCCCTCGGCCCCGGCCCCTTCAAATCGGTCCGTCTTGGTTGTGTGTATTATATCAGGCGGTGGCTCTGACCTCCACCACTTCAGGGATATAATGCCGCAGCATATTTTCCATCCCCATTTTCAGCGTCGCCGTGTAGCTCGGACAGCCCGCACACGCGCCTCGTAACGCTAGCGTAACGATCCCGTTTTCGAAGCCGTGAAAGACGATGTCGCCGCCATCCTGCGCCACTGCCGGACGCACGCGGGTCTCCAGCAGCTCTTTGATCTGCAGGACAACTTCGTCGTCCTCTTCGTCATGGATCGGCTCACCCACCTGAGCGGCCTCGTCCATTATGGGACGACCGGCCGTAAAATGCTCCATGATCGCGCCCAGGATGGACGGCTTCAAGACATACCACTCCCGGTCATTTTGTTTCGTGATCGTTATGAAATCGTGCCCGAAGAACACACCGGAAACACCGTCCACATCGAACAGGCGCTCGGCCAATGGCGATCGCCCGGCAACCGATTCTGGCGTCGGAAAGTCGGCCGTTCCGGCCTCAAGAACCACCTGCCCCGGCAAGAACTTCAGGGTCGCCGGGTTGGGGGTCTGCTCAGTCTGAATGAACATCTCTCGCTCCTTGGCACCGCCAACCGGCGGCAGCAACACAGAAGATGGTCGAATGCACCCCCGGCTTCAAGCCCTCGCTTGGATTTCGTCTCGTGGGATCAGGTCAGCAGGACGATCTCTTCGTCGCTCAACAGGCCGGGCACGATGGTGATCGGCACCCGCATCTGCTTCGTTGTCCTGCTCAGCATGTAGTTGATCACCGGACCGGGGCTGTCGCTTTCGGTACTGGCCGCCAGAACGACCACGGAAATCGACGGTTCTTCCTCGACGAGCTTGAACAGTTCCTCGCCGCGGTCGCCCTCCCGAACATACAGCATCGGCATGCTGCCGGCCCAGTCCTGGACCTCGGAGGACAGTTCCTGCAGACGGGCCTCCGCCTCCTCGCGCCGTTCCTCGCGCATAAGGTCCTCGACCGCCATCCAGTGCTGGAAATCCGCCGGCTCTTGAACATACAAAAGGGCGAGGCGACCGCCCGTGTGTTTCGCGCGCAAACACGCGAAATGTAAAGCCACGCGCATCTCGTCGCTGTCGTCCACGAGCACCAGAAAGATGCGCTCGCGCAGTTCCTCGGCGCCTGCCGGTGGTTCAGGATGCGTCATGACCGCCCTTTGACCAGATTCACCCGTCGCGCACGGCAGAATGCCACCAGCAGACGGCCCGGCGCAATCTCCTGTCACTTCAGAAGAATGTTGGAGATTTCCTTGAGCTGGGCGCGCGCACGGAGCAGGTAGAAACCCTGGGCGGCCAGATGGCTCGGCAGAATCGCCCCGTCCGGCGCGCCGTTGATCACCAACAAAGGGTCCATCTCGGCCGCGGTCCTGAGCGACGCCAGCATCTCGTTCCAGACCCGGCCAAGCTCCCGTTCGGCCAGCACGTTCTCGAAATCCCGGCCCAGCGCGTCCAGCACCATGTAGATGGCATAGAGCTGGCCCTTGTTGCGGTAGAACAGGTCGTCCGCACTGAAGGAGAAGCTGCTCCACTCGCTGACGGCGGCGTCGATGTCCGCCGATGCAGCGCCGATATCGTTGGTGATCCGGTCGATCGTGTCGTGCAGGTTGTCGGCACGCGGCTCGAACACGGCATCGCCGGAAGCCAGCCGCGCGTTGTAGGATTCCAGCGCCTTTGCGGCGGCGACATAATGAGCCCGCGAGGTGGTGGTCGGCGCAAACGAGGTCCGAAAGTCAAAGTGCCAGACGTCACCCTGGAACTTCAGGTCACTGACCGCCTTCTCCAGATCAGGATCCTGTTTGCTGGACCCCCGGGCCCGGCCGATCCGGTCCTGCAGTTCGATTGAAAAACGCGCCAGCGCGGAGATGATCCCCTGCTGGTAGTTCGGCATATTGTCCAGCCACGCGGACGGCATGAAGAAGGGATCGCTGGCTGTCCAGCGGTGGTCCTGGGTCTCACGGCGGACCAGCGCGACGGCCACCGCGACGGCGTGGCTGGCACCGGGCTCGACGGGGACTTCGATCTCGACGTTGTCGTCGATCGAATGGACCACAATCCCGCCGACGCCGTACCACAACACGGGCAGCAGCACGACCATAGCCGCGATCACCCAGGCCAGCTTGCCAAGCCGGCCGCTCAGAAAACCAAACCGGCCTCCGCCGGCACCGGATGCGAACTGATCGCTCATTTTCCTTACCTGTGAATGCCGCCGTGTCAAATCAACGCCAAAGTTCGGTGGCGCCTACCGGGTGATCAGGCCGACAACGTCCCGCACTTCCTGCAAAACCGGCGCCGACAGCTCCCGCGCCCGCTCGCCGCCGGTTCTCAGGATCGCGTCGATCTCGCCCCGGTCCGCCATCAGACGCCGCAATTCCTCGCTGATCGGGCCCAGCGCGGCCACGGTGATGTCGGTCAGCGCCGTCTTGAACTCGGAAAACGCCTTGCCGCCGAAGTCGCTCAGCACCGATTCCGGACTGCGGTCCGCCAGCGCCGCGTAGATGCTGACCAGGTTCTCTGCTTCGGGCCTGCCCTCCAGACCCCCCATATCGCCGGGCAACGGCTCGGGGTCGGTACGTGCCTTGCGGATCTTCTGTGCGATTGCATCCCCGTCGTCGTCCAGGTTGATGCGCGTCATGTCCGACGGATCCGACTTCGACATCTTCTTCGAGCCGTCCCGGAGCGACATAACCCGTGTCGCGGCTCCGAAGATCAGTGGTTCGGTCACCGGGAAGACCTCTTTCTCGAAGTCGTGGTTGAACTTCTGGGCAATGTCCCGGCACAGCTCCAGGTGCTGCTTCTGGTCCTCGCCCACCGGCACGTGGGTCGCCTTGTAGGCCAGGATGTCCGCCGCCATCAGGTTGGGATAGGTGAACAGGCCGACCGAGGCGTTCTCCCGGTTCTTGCCCGCCTTCTCCTTGAACTGGGTCATCCGGTTTAGCCAGCCCATCCGCGCCACGCAGTTGAATATCCAGGCAAGCTCCGCATGGTCGGGATTGCGGCTCTGGTTGAAGATGACGTTCTTCACCGGGTCGATGCCGCAGGCGATCAGGGTTGCGGCCATCTCGCGTGTTTTGACCTGCAGCTCGGCGGGGTCCTGGAACTCGGTGATGGCGTGCAGGTCCACCACGCAATAGATGCACTCGTAATCGTTCTGCAGGTGCACCCAGTTCCGGATCGCGCCCAGATAGTTCCCGAGATGGGCGATGTGCGTGGGCTGGATGCCCGAAAAAATCCGGTTCATGGGGGCCGCGGCTCCGTTTGCTTGCCGAAGTGACGCGGGTTTATGGCCATTCAGCAGGGCAGGGTCAAGATGCCCCGCGCCGCAGCATGGTCTTGATTTCTGACACGCTTCCGGCCCCGGTGAACTGCGCCAATGCGGCGAATGCGGCAAGCCCGCCGCCCACCAGCACGGCAAGGGCGGCGATCCGCATGGCCAGCGTTCCCGCCAGCCAGGGCTCCACAAGGAAGGCCGCCGCCCACAGCATGACGCCCATCAGAACCGAGGCCAGCACAGTGCGCGGCGCCCGTTCCCTCAGGCGCCGGTCCATCGCCAGGTAGCCGCGCCGGTGCAGCACCAGGCCCAGCGCTGCGGCATTGACCCAGGCCGCGATTGCGGTGGCAAGTGCGATGCCCACATGCGCCATCACCTGCATCAGCGCGACGGCCAGCACGATGTTCAGGATCATCGACGCGGCGGCGATCTTGACCGGTGTGACGGTATCCTCGCGTGCGAAGAAGCCCGGCGTCAGGGCCTTGATCAGCACATAGGCCGGCAGTCCGACGGCAAAGGCACGCAATGCCGCCGCGGTGGCCGCCGCGGTGGCCGCGTCGAACCGCCCGTGCTGATAGAGGACCGTGACGATCGGGTCGGGAATCGCGACAAGGGTGGCGGTCGCCGGCACCGTCAGCAGAAGTGCGATCTCGATTGCGCGGTTCTGACTTTCCGCCGCGGCCGCCTCGGCGCCGGTCCGCAACTGACGGGTCAGCAGCGGCAACAGAGCAATCCCGACCGCCACCCCCACCACGCCCAGGGGAAGCTGGTTGATGCGGTCGGCGTAATAGAGGAACGAGACGGCGCCTTCGCCCGCCTGCGTGGCGAGGATCGTCCCAATGACCAGATTGATCTGGACCACGCCCGCCCCGACGATCCCCGGCGCCATCAGTTTGAGGACCCGCTTGACCCCCGGCGTCAGGCGCGGCCGAGGCAGGTCGAACAAGGCGCCGGCACGCTTGGTTGCAATGGCCAGCAGCACGAACTGCGCAACGCCGCCGATGCAGACGCCCCAAGCCAGCGCAAAGCCGGGCGCCGGGACCCAACCCGTCAGAACCAGCACCAGCGTCGTGATCAGGACCACGTTCAACAGGATCGGCGCCGCCGCCGCGGCGGAGAACCGCTCCAGACTGTTCAGAACCCCCGACAACAGCGCGGTCAGGGCCATGAACAGCAGATAAGGAAAGGCGATCCGGGCCAGGTCCACCGTCAAGGCGAACTTCTCCGGGTCGTCCACGAAGCCCGGCGCGATCGCCAGCATGACCCAGGACATCGCCGCCATCACCGCCGCCGTGAACAGCAACAGCCAGGCGATCAGGACGGAGGCGACGTCGCCCGCAAACAGGCGCGCCTCCGGAAGGCCGCTTTCGTGCAGCCGTCGCCCGAACAGGGGCACGAATGCGGCATTGAAGGCGCCTTCCGCAAACAGGCGACGGAAGAAATTGGGAAACTTGAAAGCCACGAAGAACGCGTCGGCCACCATGCCGGCGCCCAGCACATTGGCGATCAAAATATCCCGCACGAAGCCCAGGACCCGGCTGCCCATGGTCCAGCCGCCGACGGTCGCGATAGAGCGCAACAGGGCCATCGTGCGTTATCGCCGGTCCTGGGTAATTCCATGGCCTTCGACGGCCAAGGGAGGTTCGTCCATACGGGGTCCCTATTCCGCGGCGGCGGGGGTTTCGCGGCGGCCGCCCCGCTCGTTCTTTTTTGTCACGGGCGCCAGTGGCGCAGCGGGCACGGTGTCCCGCCCGGCTTCCGCCCGGCACCATGACGGCGTCAGCACCTTCTGCAGGCGGTCCTCGATCTGTCGCAGCTTCTGCGGATGGTCGATCTTCATCCCGAACACGTCCTTCAGGTAGAAGACGTCGACGACCTGCTCGCCGTAGGTGGAGATCTTGGCGTTTGAGATCTGCAGGCCGAGGTCGGTCAGCGCGCGGGTAATCTCGAAAAGAAGGGCCGGGCGGTCGCGGCCGTTCACCTCGATGACCGTGTGGGTGTTTGATGCCTTGTTGTCGATCAGCACCCGCGGCGCCACGGTAAAGACCCGCGTTCTCAGCGGCATGTCCTGACGCCTCTCCAGTTCGTCGGCAAGCCGGATCTGTCCTGAGAGAACCTGCCGCACCAGGGCCGACAGCCTGGCCAGCTTGTCCGGCCGCGCGAAGGCTCCGCCCTCGCTGTCCTGGACCCAAAAGCTGTCCAGCACCGTGCCGTCGGTCATGGTGCCGATTTTGGCATCGACGATGCTGGCACCGGCCATCGCCAACGCACCCGCCAGGCGTGAGAACAGCCCGGGATGGTCGGCCGTGAACACGGTCACTTCCGTCGCGGCGCGTTCGGGATCGACCCGGGTGTTCAGCGCCAGGTCCTGGCCCATGGCACGGGCGTCCCGGACCAGTTCGGCGTGGCGACAAAGCGTCTCCAGGTCGTTGTACAGGAAGTAGGACGGGTGCCCCAGCACCAGGAAGAATTCGACCTCGTCGGGCGCCCAGCCGAACAGCGCCTCGGCCAGCTCTTGTTTCGCAGCTTCGGCCCGTTCCTGGCGTCCTTCGGTCGCCAGCCCGCCGGACATCACGTCCTCGGACTTGTAATAGATCTCGCGCAGCAGGGTCGCCTTCCAGTTGTTCCAGATCTTGGGGCCAACGGCCCGCACGTCGGCGACAGTGAGGCATAACAGCAGGCGCAACCGCTCGGGCGACTGAACCAGCTGGACGAAATCCGCAATGGTCTTCGGATCGCCCAGGTCGCGTTTGAAGGCGGCCCGGCTCATCGCCAGATGCTCCAGGACCAGCCAGGAGACGGTTTCGGTTTCGGCTTCCGTCAGGCCCAGGCGCGGACAGACCCGGTTTGCGATTTCGGCGCCAATGATCGAATGGTCGCCACCGCGGCCCTTGGCGATGTCATGCAACAGCACCGCCAGATAAAGGACCCGCCGGGACAGCACCTTGCCGATGATCTTGCTGGCGACGGGGTGGTCCTTCTCCAGCTCGCCCTTCTCGATCCGATGCAGAATGCCGATCGCCCGGATCGTATGCTCGTCGGTGGTGTAGACATGGTACATGTCGTACTGCATCTGTGCGACGACGCGCCCGAAATCCGGCAGGAACCGGCCAAACAGCCCGCATTCGTTCATGTGTCGCAGCGTCGCCTCGGGGTTGTTCTTCGCGGTCAGGATGTCCATGAAGACCTTGTTGGCCTCCGGATCGCTCTGCACCGTGCGGGTCACCTTGCGCAGGTTCCGGGTGATCCACTGCAGCGCATCGGGATGGATATCCAGGTCGTGGCGCAGCGACAGCTCGAAGATCTTCAGCATTTTGACAGGGTCGTCGGCGAACACCGCCTCGGACTGGACGGACAGCCGGTCGCCGACCACCGAGAAGCCCTCCACCTCCCGGAGGAACAGGCCGAGGCGCGGCAGTCGGAACAGCTTCCGGCGCTGGTGTCGTGCCTCAATCGCCGCACAGAATATTCTGGTCAGGTCGCCGACCTCCTTGGCGATCAGGTAGTAGTGCTTCATGAAGCGCTCGACACCCGACGTTCCCGCATGGTCCGTGTACCCCATGCGCCGCGCCAGTTCGGGCTGGACATCGAAGGTCAGCCGCTCTTCGGGCCTCCCGGCAAGGTCGTGCAGGTGGCAGCGCAGCGTCCACAGGAAGACCTGTGCCTTGTCGAAACGCGCCACTTCCTGCTTGGTGAGGACGTCGAGGTTCACCAGGTCGGCGATCGAATCCACCTCGTACAGGTACTTGGCCAGCCAGTAGAGCGTGTGCAGGTCCCTGAGCCCACCCTTGCCGTCCTTGATGTTGGGTTCGAGCACATAGCGGGTGTCGCCCATGCGTTCGTGGCGGGCGTCACGTTCCTTCAGCTTCGATTCCACGAAGGTCGGCCCGGTGCCGTGCGCGATCTCCTTGAAATACCGCGTCCGCAACTCGCTAAAAAGCTGCAGGTCGCCCGTCAGGTGGCGGGCCTCCAACAGGCCGGTTCGGATGACCATGTCCTCCTTCGCCCTGTTGATGCAATCGCGCACCGTGCGCGTTGCATGGCCGACGGACAGGCCCAGGTCCCACAGCAGATAGAGGATCTCCTCCACCATAACCTCATGGCGGGCGGTCCGCTTGTAGGGCAGCAGGAACAACAGATCGATGTCCGACCGCGGCGCCAGTTCGCCACGGCCGTACCCCCCCACGGCGACGATGGAGAGCTTCTCGGCCTCGGTCGGGTTGTGCGTCGGGTGAAGCCTGATCGCCGCGGTTTCGTACATCGCGCGGATCAGCTGGTCGATGACGAAGGCGTTGCCGCGCACCGCCAGCGCGCCATCCTGGTCCTGTTCGAAACGGCGACGCACCTCGGCAAAGCCGTCGGACAGGGCCTGGCGGTAGCAGGCCAGCATAGCCTGCCGCCGGTCCTGGTCGGACTGCCGGGTCTGGCGTGCGGTCTCGATCACGGCGTCCAGCTCCGCCTGCAAGGCGGCCCGGTCGATGATCTCGCGGCGCTTTTTCAGTTTTTCCATGCCGTGGTCCTTACATCACGGCGACCGTTAACAAATCGCTGGTTCAGATTTGGCCCCGAGGCCAGGAAAAGCAAGCTTTAGTGCGGGCTCACTCCTGGCCATCCTGCATCAGCGACTGCAGCCGATAAAGCGCCTCCAGCGCCTCGCGCGGCGTCATGTCGTCGGGATCGAGCGCGGCCAGGGCGGTTTTGACCACGTCCGGCGCGTTTTCCGGCGCGGGGCCGCGCGTGAGGACCGCCTGGAACAGCGGGAGATCGTCCACCAACCGGCCGACCGTTCCGGAATGGCCGTCCTTTTCCAGCGTGGACAGCACCTGTTCCGCCCGGGTGACGGCCGCGCCGGGCAGGCCGGCCAGCCGGGCCACGTGGATGCCGTAGCTGCGGTCCGCCGCGCCGGTGACGACCTCGTGCAGGAACACGACCTCGCCCTCCCATTCCTTTACCCGCATCGCGTGCGAGGACAGGTGCTCCAGCCGTTCGGTCAGCGCGTTCAACTCGTGATAGTGGGTGGCGAACAGGGCGCGCGACCGGTTCTTCTCGTGCAGATGCTCCAGGCAGGCCCAGGCGATGGACAGCCCGTCAAAGGTCGCCGTGCCACGGCCGATTTCGTCAAGGATCACCAGCGACCGGTCGCTCGCCTGGTTCAGGATGGTGGCGGTCTCCACCATTTCGACCATGAAGGTGGAGCGCCCGCGCGCCAGATCGTCCGCCGCGCCGACCCGCGAGAACAGGCGGTCGACGACGCCGATATGCGCGCCGTCCGCCGGCACGTAGGAGCCCATCTGAGCCAGGATCACGATCAGGGCATTTTGGCGCAGGAAGGTGCTCTTGCCCGCCATGTTGGGGCCGGTGACCAGCCACAGCCGGCTCTCCGCACCCAGGTCGCAGTGGTTGGGGACGAAGGGCTGGCCATCGTCGGCAGACATCATCGCCTCGACCACTGGATGCCGGCCGCCGGACACCGCAAAGGCCAGCGACTCGTCGACCCGGGGCCTGATATAGCGCCGCTCGACCGCGAGCACCGCCAGCGCCGCGGCGATGTCCAGCGTCGCCAGCGCATGGGCCGCCAGGGCCACCGGTTCGGCCTGCGCCCGCACGTCGGCCAGCAGCGTTTCGAACAGGTCCAGTTCCAGCGCCAGGGCCCGGTCGCCGGCCTCCCCGATCCGGCGGGCCAGGTCGGCAAGCTCTGAAGTGGCGAAACGCGCGGCATTGGACATGGACTGGCGATGGATGAAGGCATCGCCCAGCCTGTCGGCGTTCCGCGAAGAGACCTCGATGAAATAGCCGATGACGTTGTTGTGTTTGATCCGCAGCTGGTCGACGCCGGTTTCCGCGCGATAGGTCGCTTCCAGCGTCGCGATCAGCCGCCGGCTTTCATCCCGCAGCGCCCGCTGCTCGTCCAGCTCCGCTGCATACCCCGCTGCGATGAAACCACCGTCGCGTGCATAGACCGGCAGGTCTGCCGCCAGCGCCCGCCGCAGCCGGTCCGCCAGGGCGTGATGGTCGCCCAGGTCGCACACCGCCGTGGCGGTATCTTCCGGCAAGGGCTCTGGACAGTCGCGCAGGATGGCGCCCAGCGCGGCGGCCCCGTCCAGACCGTCGCGGATTGCCGCCAGGTCGCGCGGACCGCCCCGGCCGACGGTCAGCCGCGACAGGGCGCGTTCCAGATCGGGCACCGCAGCCAGGGCCGCCCGCACCGCCGCGCGACCGTCCGGCCAGTCGACCATCAGCGACACAGCATCCAGCCGCCCATTGATCGCCGCCGGATCGGTCAGGGGTGCGGCCAGCCGGGCCGCCAGCGCCCGCGCGCCGGCGCCGGTGACTGTCTGATCGACGATGCTCAGGAGGCTGCCGTTTCGCTCGCCCGACAGGGTCCTGGTGAGTTCCAGGTTGCGCCGGGTCGACTGGTCGATCTCCAGGACCGCGTCCGAACGGATGCGAACCGGCGGCGACAGCCGCGGCAGATGCCCCACCTGGGTCAGTTCCACATAATCCACCAGTGCGCCTGCAGCCGAAAGCTCGGCCCGGTCGAAGGTGCCGAACGCCTCCAGCGCGGCGACCTGGAAGACGGATTTCAACCGGCGCTCGCCGTTGCGCGAATCGAACCGGCTTGCCGGCAGGGGCATGGCCACGTCCTGCCATTCTCTCAACGTGTCGGCGACGCCGTCTGCCTGCACCACACGCTCCGAAACCAGAAGTTCCCGCGGCGCGACACGGGCGAGCGCCGCGCCCAGGGCGTGGTGCGCCAGGGACTGGACCCAGAAACCGCCGGTCGAGATGTCGAGCCAGGCCAGCCCCAGCGTCCGGCCTGCCATGGCCAGCGCGGCAAGGTGGTTGTGGCTGCGGCTGTCCAGCAGCGTGTCTTCCGTGAGGGTACCCGGCGTGACCAGGCGCACCACGTCGCGGCGCACCACCGCCTTGGATCCGCGTTTCTTCGCCTCTGCCGGGTCTTCCATCTGCTCGCACACCGCGACCCGGTGGCCGCGCCGGATCAGGCGTGCCAGATAGGTCTCGGCCGCGTGCACGGGCACGCCGCACATGGGGATGTCCTCGCCGGCATGCTGGCCGCGCTTCGTCAGCGTGATGTCCAGGCTCTGCGCGGCGGCAACGGCGTCGTCGAAGAAAAGCTCGTAGAAATCCCCCATTCGGTAGAACAGGAGGCTGTCTGGATACTGCGCCTTGATGTCCAGATACTGCGCGATCATCGGCGTGCCGCGGGCCGACGTCTGCGCCGGTCGTGTGATGCGGCGGGTCATGGGCGCACATTATCACGATCACGGCGCACGGCAGTCGCTTAAACCGGATTCCCGACCGCCCTCGCGGTCGGGCCGCCGCCCATATTCCGTTCCAAACCGTGGAATGCCCCTGTTGCCGGTGTTGACACAACCCTATAACGGACGACCAATGACAGCGGTCGCAGGAAGGCGGCCCGGGAGAGACAGAGATGGCAGAGAAACGCATCACCGACGAAGAAGCGCTGCGCTTTCACGCAGAAGGAAAGCCCGGCAAGCTGGAGGTGACGCTGATCAAGCCGGTCACGACGCAGCGCGACCTGTCGCTGGCCTATTCTCCGGGCGTTGCCGTGCCCTGCCTGCGGATCGCCGAGGATCCCGTGGCCGCCTACGACTACACCAACAAAGGCAACGTGGTCGCGGTGGTGTCGAACGGAACCGCGGTCCTGGGCCTCGGCTCGATCGGCGCGATGGCCGCCAAGCCGGTGATGGAAGGCAAGGCGGTTCTGTTCAAGAAGTTCGCCGACGTCGATTCCTTCGACCTGGAAATCAACACCGAGGACGTGGACGAGTTCGTCAACGCGATCCGTCTGCTGGCGCCCAGCTTCGGCGGCATCAACCTGGAAGACATCAAGGCGCCGGAATGCTTCATCATCGAACAGCGCCTGCGCGAGGCAATGGACATCCCGGTCTTCCACGACGACCAGCACGGCACCGCGATCATCGCTGCCGCCGGGCTGATCAACGCGCTGCACCTGACCGGGCGCGACATCGGCAAGACGCGCCTGGTGGTGAACGGCGCCGGGGCAGCGGGCATCGCCTGCGTCGAACTGCTGAAAGCCATGGGGATGCGCCACGACGACGTCATCCTGTGCGATTCCAAGGGGGTGATCTATCAAGGCCGCCAGGAAGCCATGAACCAGTGGAAGACCGCCCACGCCGCCAAGACCGAGGCGCGGACCCTGGAAGACGCCATCAAAGGCGCGGACGTGTTCTTCGGCCTTTCAGTCAAGGGTGCGGTCACGCCACAAATGGTCGTCGAGATGGCCGACAAGCCGATCATCTTCGCGATGGCGAACCCGGATCCGGAAATCACGCCGGAGGAGGTCGAACAGGTCCGCAAGGACGTGATCATGGCGACCGGGCGATCCGACTATCCCAACCAGGTGAACAACGTCCTGGGCTTTCCTTACATCTTCCGCGGCGCACTGGACGTGCGGGCCTCGACCATCAACGACCAGATGAAGATCGCCGCGACCCAGGCGATCGCCGAGCTGGCCCGCAGCGACGTCCCCGACGAGGTTGCCGAGGCCTACGAAGGAAAGGCGCTGCGCTACGGTCCCGAATACATCATCCCGGCCCCGTTCGACGCCCGCCTGAGCGTGGCCGTGCCCCTCGCGGTGGCGCAGGCGGCCATGGATTCCGGCGTCGCCCGGCGTCCGATCGTCGACATGGAGGCCTACAACCAGGCGCTTTCGGCCCGCATGGACCCGACGGCCTCGGCCCTGCAGCTGATCTTCGAGAAGGTGCGGTCCCACCCCCGGCGCGTGGTGTTCGCCGAGGGCGAGGAAGAGAAGATCATTCGCGCCGCCGTGCTGTTCCACTCCTCGGGCTACGGCACGCCGGTGCTGATCGGCCGCGAGGACCGGATCGCGGAAACCCGCCACCGGATAGGGCTGGACGAGTCCGTCGAACTGGAAGTGCACAACGCCCGTCTGTCGCAGCAGAACAAACGCTATGCGGAGTTCCTTTACGAACGCCTGAAGCGCAAGGGTTACCTGATGCGCGACTGCCAGCGCATGGTGAACCAGGACCGCAACGTCTTCGCCGCCTGCATGGTGGCGACCGGCGACGCGGATGCCATGGTATCGGGCACGACCCGCAGCTTCTCGGTGACCTTCGAGGACATCACCCGGGTGATCGACCCCATGGAAGGCGAACGGGTGATGGGCCTGGCGGTCGTGGTGATGCGCGGGCGCACGCTGTTCATCGCCGATACCAACGTCCATGTGGTGCCGGAGGCTGAAGAGCTGGTCGACATCGCGTTGGAAGCCGCGGCCTATGCCCGCAGCCTGGGCCAGGAACCGCGGGTGGCGTTCCTGTCCTTCTCCAATTTCGGCAATCCCATGCTGCCGCAGGCCGACCGGTTGCGCGAGGCCGTGGCGATGATGGACGAACGCAGGGTGGACTTCGAGTATGACGGCGAGATGTCGGTCTCCACGGCGCTCAACACCGACATGATGCGCGAGATCTATCCCTTCTGCCGCCTGTCCGGCCCGGCCAACGTGCTGGTGATGCCGGCGCTGCATTCGGCGCACATCGTGATCCGCATGCTGCAGGAGCTGGAGACCGGCACGGTGATCGGCCCGATGCTGCGCGGCCTGTCAAAACCGGCGCAGATTGTCCAGATGGGTTCGACCGTCAACGACATCGTCAACGCCGCCGCGCTGGCCGCCCACGACGCGATCGGCTGAGTCGGCGCGCCACTTACAGCCACACCCTTCGTGACGGCCGCCTTCGGCGGCCTCCTCAGGGTGAGGACCTTGTGAGGCCGTCGATGTCTTTTTCCTCACCCTGAGGAGCGCCCATCAGGGTGCGTCACGAAGGGTGTGGCTGCCTCTCTTGCCGGTTCTCAACTTTGAAGTCTATTCCGGCAAACCCACCTTGCGCAGCCCTTCCAGGTAGCGGGCGCGGTCTTCCGTGTGAACGATGGGCACCCAACGCTCGTGCCGTGTCAGACTGAACTTCGGATAGATGTTCAGGATCTTGGCGGCCGCCTCCCGACCCTCCTCGCTGCGGTCGAGATGTCCCAGCGCTGCGGCCAACACGAGGTGCGAAACAACGAAGTCCTGGCGCTGCGTGATGCTCTCCTTTGCGAGCCTCGTGGCCTCCACGTTTCGTCCGGCGAGGAGATGCACCATTGCCCGATAGGCTATCAGCATGGGTTGCTCTAGCCCCCTGGGATTGAGGCGCAACGCCGTGTCCAGGGCCTCGAGCGCCGCGTCGTCTACGCCGCTGTAGGCAAGCGCCATTCCCAGGCCCCCGTGCCCGTCCGCAGAATTGGGGTTGAGGTCGATGGATTTGCGCAGGGCACCAAGGGCGCGGTCGGGATGCCGACCAAGCATGTGAACGAAGCCAGTTACATACTGGGAGACGGCGTCGCGCGGGTCCAGGTCCACCGCGCGCTGGGCAGAGGCCAGAGCCTCCGCCATTTCGTCGAGGATGCGGCCGCTCCAGCCCTGGTAGGCCCGCCAAACTTTCAGGTAGGCCGTCATGCTGTGGGCCAGCGCATAGTTTGGGTCGAGGCGGATTGCCTGATCGAACAGGGCTGCGGCGGCGTCGAAGTCTTCACGCGAAACGGTCAGCATATGTGTCGTGCCCCGCACGACACATTCCCAGGCGCTCAGGTTCTCCGGCGCCTTGCGCCGCGCGCTCGCCTCCTCGGCAGCGACAACGCCGGGCGCGATCGCGCTGACCACGCTCTGCGTGATCTCATCCTGGACGGCAAAGATGTCGGTAAGGTCGCGGTCGTAGTGTTCGGCCCACACGTGACTGCCGGACTCGGCCTCCACAAGCTGGGCGGTGATGCGGACGCGGTTTCCAACCTTTCGTACACTGCCTTCCACCACGTAACGGACGGCCAGCTCGCGCCCGATCTCTTGCACGTTCACCGACCGGCCCTTGTAGGTGAAGGTCGAGTTGCGGGCAATGACCATCAGTGCGCGAAAGCGGGAGAGTTCCGTGATCACGTCCTCGGTGATCCCGTCGGAGAAGAACTCCTGATCGGGATCCGTCGACATGTTTTCGAACGGCAGCACGGCGATCGCAGGCTTGTCTGAAAGTGCCGGCGCAGCGGCGGACTTTGCGGCTTCGTCGCCCACCGCCTGTTGCGCCGCCGGCCAGTGCCAAACCCGAACAGGCTGGACGATGTTCTTCATTTCGACGATTCCGCCGTCCTCAAATACCACATCCACCTTGTCCCTCACCTGACCGTGGACGATATCGGATATGGCAACACCTCCCGGCGACGCCAGCGCCTGCACGCGCGCCGCAACGTTGACGCCGTCGCCGTAGATGCCGCCTTCTTCGACGATGACTTCGCCGATATTGACGCCGATACGGATCAGCATCTGCCTGTCGGCCGGAAGATGGGCGTTGCGCTCCACCATGCCCTTCTGCACGACCACTGCGCTCTCGACCGCCGCCACTGCGCTGGCATATTCAAACAGCGTGCCATCACCCGCCGTACCCACGACACGGCCGCCATGCTTTTCAATCGTGGGGTACCAGAGCTCCGCGCGGTGCGCGCGCATGGCTGCCAGCGTGCCGGCTTCGTCCATCCCCATCAGGCGTGAGTAACCGACCACATCGGCAGAGACAATTGCCGCCAACCTTCGCTGCGTGCGCGTGCCGTCGGACATGGCCAAAAGTCTAGCTGACGCGTTGGGGTATCGAAACAACATCCCCAAAATGGCATCGGTCGGAACGGACACGGGACCGGCGCCCTTTCGCCTCAGTCCGCCGCTGCAAAAACTCAGACCGTCGCCTCGGCCACTTTCAGCACGACGTCCATCACGCCCGGCTCGTGCCGTGACGGGATGACCGCAAAGCCCAGGTTGCGGCACAGAGTCAGCATGGGTTTGTTCTCGGCCAGGACCTCGCCGAAGATTTCTTCGATGCTGCGATCACGGGCATAGTCGATCAGGTCCTTCATCATGATCCGGCCGAGGCCGCGGCCTTTCAGGTCCGAGCGCAGCATGATCGCGTATTCCGCGCGCCGGCCGTCGGGGTCGGCAGCCAGGTGCGTGACGCCGATGATGCGGTCGGGGTCGTCCGGCTGCAGTGCGGCGAACGCCATTTCCCTGGAATAGTCGATCTGGGACAAACGCGCGGCCAAAAGATCCGGCAACGCGCGCACGGGGTGCAGGAACCGCATCCGAAGATCTTCCGGATCCGATTCCTCCACCGACCGTTGCAGCCGGCGCGCATCGTCGGGACGGATCGGCCGCACGGGAACCGCCGTCCCGTCCTTGAGCGCGAAGGTCCGTTCCAGCCGGTCCGGGTAAGGCACGATCGATAGCCGGTAGTGCGGGTCGCCCGGGGCGGCAGCCACCCGGATCCGGGCATCCAGCGCGATCACCCCGTCCGCATCCGCCAGCAGCGGGTTGATGTCCAGCTCCTTGATCTCGGCGAAATCGGTGGCAAGCTGGCTGACGCTGACCAGCGCGTGCACGATGGCCGCCCGGTCCGCGGGTGCAACGTCGCTGTATCCCTTGAGCAGCCGCGCGATCCGGGTCTGCGCGATCACCGCCTCGGCCAGCGGCTGGTTCATCGGCACCAGGCCGATCGCGGTGTCGCCCAGCGCCTCGGCCGCCTTTCCGCCCGCACCGAACACCACGACCGGTCCGAACTGGCGATCCTCGGTCATGCCGACCAGCAGCTCGTGGGCGCCGGGCCGCCGCGCCATGCGTTGCACGGTGATGCCGTCGATCTCGGCATCCGGAAAGTCTCGGCGAATCCGCGCCAGCATCGCCTCCGCCACGGTACCGGCCGCGCTGGGCGTGTCCACGTCCAGGACGACCCCGCCCACCGCGCTTTTGTGCTGGATATCCCGCGAGGCGATCTTGACGGCCACCGGCCCGTCCAGTTCCGAGGCCGCCATCACCGCGTCTGCCGGGTCCGCGCACAGGCGCGTTTCCACGACGGGCAGCCCGTAGGCCACTAGGACGGTTTTGGACTCAGCCTCGCTCAGCCATTCCCGCCCCTCCGCGAAGGCCGCATCGATCAGGCCGCGCACCGCGTGACGGTCGGCGTCGTCGCCGGCGGGCGCGACTGACGGCACCTGCATCAGTTGTGTCTGGTTTTCCTGGTAGCGGACCCGATGCATGTAGGCGTTCACCGCCTGGTTCGCCGTGTCGTAGGTGGGCAGGCCGGCGTCGCTGAGGATACGCCGGGCCTCCTCGACCGTGCGGCCACCGATCCAGCTCGTAAAGATGGCCTTGCGCGGTCGGGGACCCAGCGCGGCAACGCCGCGCGCCGCATCCGCGCTGTCGCCGACGGCGGTAGGGCAGAACAGCGCCAACACCGCATCAACCCCACGGTCGCCGATCAGCGCCTCGATCGCGGCGCGATAGCGCGCGCCGTCTGCATCCTCCTGGAGGTCGAAGGGATTGGAGGGCTGCGCCGTTCCGAACTCCAGGGCGGCCAGGCTCTTGACGGTCTCCTCGTCGGGCATCGACAGCGCCCCGCCGCTTTCCACCACCGCGTCGGCACACAGAATGCCCATGCCGCCGCCATTGGCGACGATCGCCAGCCGCGAACCGGTGACCCGCCGGCCGCTGGACACGGTCTCGACCGCGGAAAAGAGTTCTTCCATGGAATAGACTCGCAGCGCCCCGGCGCGCCGGATCGCGGCATCGTAGACCGCGTCGCTGCCTGCAAGCGCGCCGCTGTGGGACCGGGCCGCGTGCCCGGTGGCGTCCGACCGGCCCGACTTGATCACGATCACCGGCTTTGCCCGGCCGGCGGCCCGCGCGGCGGACATGAACTTGCGCGCCGACACCACACCCTGGACGCAAAGGAGGACCCCGCGCACCTCCGGCGCGGTGGTCAGCCAGTCCAGGAGATCCCCGAAATCCACGTCCGCCTGACCGCCGATCGAGATCATGTGGGAGAAGCCGATGTCACGCGGCGTCGCCCAGTCCAGGACCGAGGTGACCATCGTTCCCGATTGGGCAATCAGCGCCAGATCGCCCGGCCCGGTCCAAAGATGGGAAAAACCAGCATTCAGCCCCACCGCGTGCACCATCATGGCGAACACGTCCGGTCCCAGGACCCGCATCGGCCCGGCCGCCTGCAACAAGGCCCCGTGGTCGGCCGGCGCGGTGTGTTCGTGGTAGTCGGTCGTCAGCACGGCCGCGGCCCGGGTCCCGCGGGCGCGCAGCGCCGCCAGCGCCGCGGCCCGTTCCGCCACCGGCACCGCCACCACGGCCAGGTCCACGCCTTCCGGCAGGGCGTCGATCCCGTCGACGCTGGACACCCGATCCGACGGCGCCGGCTCGCCCACCAGCGTGATCGCGCCGTCGAACCCGCCGGACAGCAGATTGCGCACGACCCGCGTCCACACGATGTCGGGCGTCGCATCGGAGACCACAAGCGCGATCGAAGCCGGGCGGAGCAGCGCGTCCAGATCCCGGATCGACATGGGGCGCGACCTCCCTCAGGCCGGCCGGTCGAGCGCGTCGCGGTAGGTCGCGGCGGCCTCGGCACCGAAACAGCAGAAGATCACGCTTTTCAGGGACGGATACCGGTCCGCTTCCGCCCGCACCGTGTCCACCGCGATCTCGGTCGCCCGGCGCAGCGGAAACCGGTAGACGCCGGTCGAGATGGCAGGGAAAGCGAGGCTTTCCAGGCCGGCCTCGCCGGCCAGCGCCAGGGACGCGCGATAGCACGACGCCAGCAGGCCCTCCTCGCCGCGGCCGCCGCCGTGCCAGACCGGCCCCACCGTGTGGATCACGTGCCGGGCCGGCAGGTCGTAGCCCCGGGTCATCCGGGCCTCGCCCGTGGGGCAGCCGCCGATGCCGCGGCATTCCTCCAAAAGCTGCGGTCCGGCCGCACGGTGGATCGCCCCGTCGACCCCGCCGCCGCCCAGAAGCGATTCGTTGGCGGCGTTGACGATGGCGTCCACGTCCAGCGCGGTGATGTCGCCTTCGCTGATTTGCAGCGCAACGCTCATCCGGCCTCGGTCTTCGCCCGTTCGATTGACTCGTCGATCAGTGTCAGCGCCTCCGCGGTTTCGCCCCAGCGCAGTATCTTCACCCACTTGTTCTTCTCCAGGTCCTTATAGTGCCCGAAGAAGTGTTCGACCTGGTCGCTCAGGATCGGCGGCAGCTCCCGGTAGGAGGCGACGGCGGAGTAATAGGGATGCAGATCGTCGGCCGGCACGACGATGATCTTTTCGTCCATGCCCGCCTCGTCCTCCATGAACAGGACGCCGATCGGCCGCGAGCAGACCACCGCACCCGGAACGATGGGCACGTTGCCGACCACCATCACGTCGCAGGGGTCGCCGTCCTCCGACAGGGTGTGAGGCACGAAGCCGTAGTTGGTGGGGTAATGCATGGCGGTGTGCAGAAACCGGTCGACGAACATGGCGCCGGACGTCTTGTCCAGCTCGTATTTCACCGGCACCGCCCCCCCCAGCGGCACCTCGATGATCACGTTGAGGTCGTGCGGCGGGTTTCGGCCGATCGGGATCTGCGTGATGTCCATGTGCGGTCTTCTTCCACGGTTTCTGAACGCGCGCTGCTGGCGCGGTCAGTGTGTCGCAAACGCGGCCGGCATAAAAGTTGGTTTTTGCCGCACGCCAGGGCCGTACCCGGAACCTGTTTCAATCACCCGAATCAGGTATGGTTCGAAAGCTGCAGTCAGCATCGCGCGCCCCCGGAGGCCCCATGCAGAACTTCGCCCAATCGATGTCCGTCTATTTCGAACGGCGCATGGCCCGCATTCTCCTCTTGGGGATCATCAGCGGCTTTCCCTGGGTCCTGATCGGCTCGAGCCTCAGCCTGTGGCTGAAGGAAGATGGGTTGAGCCGCAGCACGATCGGCTGGGCTGGCCTGATCTTCGGCGTCTACGCCTTCAACTTCCTGTGGGCCCCGCTGATCGACAGGGTCCGGATCCCCGGCCTGACCGGGGTCCTGGGCCACCGTCGTGCCTGGATCGTGAGCCTGCAGGCGGTGATCCTGGTCTGTCTTGTGCTGTGGAGCACGATCGACCCGACCGCAAACCTAGCCGCCGTTATCGGCGTGGGCCTGATCATCGCGATCGCGTCCGCCACCCAGGACATCACGGTCGACGCGCTGAGGATCGAGCAGATCGGCACCACGGAGGGCGAGGCCATGGCCGCAGGCGCGGCGATCGCCGTGGTCGGCTGGTGGACCGGTTTCAAGCTGGGCGGCGTCGTTGCCCTGGAAACCGCCGAACGGCTCCAGCAGGCGGGCGTGCAGGACTACTGGCAGACGACCTTCCTGGTTCTGGGCGGCGTGGTCATTCTCTGCAACATCGGTCTTATGTTCGTCAGAGAACGCGCCCCCGACGAACGCATCGCCGCGCAGGAAAGGGTCGACCACATGATATCCGACAGCCTGCATGCGACCGGTGCGACCGGCCGCATCGCAGGCTGGCTGGGCGGGACCCTGATCGGCCCCCTGATGAGTTTCTTCCGGCGCAACGGCGTCCCCATCGCGCTGGCCGTCCTGGGCTTCATCTTCCTGTTCAAGATCGGCGAGGCCTTCCTCGGGCGGATGTCGGTGGTGTTTTACAAGGAGATCGGTTTCTCCAAATCCGACATCGCCCTTTATTCCAAGGGGCTTGGCTGGATCACCACCGTCGCCTTTACGCTGTTGGGCGGGTTGGTCGCCATCCGGGTCGGGCTGGTGCGGGGCATGTTCGTCGCCGGCCTTGCCATGGCGGCGGCGAATGTCCTGTTTTCGGTTCTGGCTTGGACGGGCAAGTCCGAACTGCTGTTCGCCACTGCGGTGGTGCTGGACGACCTGACCAGTTCGATCGCCACCGTGACCTTTGTCGCCTTCATTTCCATGCTGGTGGACCGGACCTATACGGCGACCCAGTACGCCCTGCTGGCGTCGATCGGCACGGCGGGACGCACCCTGTTCGCCGCCTCGTCCGGCGAGCTGGTCGACTGGCTGGGCGGCGACTGGGGGACCTTCTTCATCATCACAGCGGTGATGGTGCTGCCCTCGCTGGTCTGCCTCTGGCTGATCCGCAACAAGCTGAAGGCCATGCTGGAAGGGGCGGAGGTCCGCCTGTTCGGCAAGGGCCAGGACGAGGTCGCCGGAAGCACGGCCTAGGCGCCGGTCCGGGGCACCGTCACCGTTCGAAATCGACCGCCACGGTGTTGCCGCCGCTGACCAGCGCGCAGACGCGCTCGTCCTTCTCTGCCCGATAGGCGCCGGACAACAGGCCTGCAAGCGCCGTCGCGCCACCGGGCTCGGCAACCACACGGACCGTGTCCCACAGCGCCTGCTGCGCCGCCCGGATCGCCGGGTCCTCCACCAGGACCACATGGGAGACATGGCGTTGCGCGATCGGAAACACCAGATCGCCCACCCGGCGCGGCGCCAGGGAATCCGCGGCGATACCGCCGGCCGGCGCGTCCACGACGTGGCCGGCCGCCAGCGCGGCGTGCAGCGTCGGGGCGGCCTCCGGCTCCACGCCCACGACCTTCACCCGGCCTTCGAACCAGGTGGCGATGCCGCCGATCAGCCCGCCGCCGCCCACCGCAACCAGCAACGTGTCCAGTTCCGGCAACTGGTCTTCGATCTCCAGGCCGACGGTTCCCTGCCCCAAGAGGGTTTCTGCCTGGTCAAAGGCATGGACGTTGATGGCGTCCGAACGGGCGATCCAGGCTTTGCTGGCGATCAATGCGTCATCGTAACGATCGCCGCCGACCACCAGGTCGGCGCCGTATCCGCGGATCCGGGCGACCTTGGCCGCCGACGAGATGGCCGGCACGAAGATTTTCGCTGGCACGCCCAGTGTCCTCGCCGCATAGGCCACGGCGGCCCCGTGATTTCCGCCCGACGCCGCGACCACGCCCGCGTCCGGGACCGTCCGGGTCAAAAGATTGGCGAAGGCGCCGCGGGTCTTGAAAACGCCCACGTGCTGGAAATGCTCCAGCTTCAGTGCCAGCGGTCCCGGCGCCAACCCGAAATCGACTCGGTCGACCTCGATCACCGGGGTGCGCCGGATATAGGGCCGGATCACCGGCTCGATCTCTGCAATGCGTTCCCTGTCGACCCGCGCATTCATCACACCCGCCGCCCCCGTTACACGCCCGGCTTGACAGTACTTCGATAATTAGCAATTTTGCAATATGCCTCTTTCTGAAAACGATGTCCTGGAAGCGCTGCGCGCCCTGTCGAACGACCGGCGCCTGATGATTCTGGACCGGCTGAAGGACCCGCTGGTGCACTTCCCGGCCCAGACCGACGGCGACCTGGAAGAGGACGGTGTCTGCGGCCAGGCGATTGCCGACAAGCTGGGCATCAGCCAGCCCACCGCCAGCGCGCATCTGAAGATCCTGCTGCAGGCCGGGCTGTTGCAATCGAAACGTATCAAGCAATGGACCTTCTACCGCCGCGACGAGGTGCGGCTGGCCGAGGTGAAGGACGCCATCAGCGAGACGGTTTAGACGCCGCCGTCACTTCATCCCCAGGCCGCGGCAGCGGGACAGCTTGACGCCCGACACGCAATCGACAAGTGTGCGGTGCAAAAAGACCTGCGCGAAAGCCTTGAACCGAAGGGGAAGCCCCATGCTGCGCCGCATCGACTTCGCCGTCGCCTGCCTCGGCCTGTTGGCCGCGTTACTTCTGAGCCCGGCCCAGGTCCGGGCCGCCGAGCCGCTGCCGCCGCTGGGCACGCACCCCACCCAGACCTCGATCTCCGGCCTGTCATCGGGCGCCTATATGGCGGTCCAGTTCCATGTCGCCCATTCGGAAACGGTCGTCGGGGTCGGCGTCGTGGCCGGCGGGCCCTTCGGCTGTGCGGAGAGCTGGTTCGCCCGGACCATGCCCTGGATGCCGGGCGCGTCGGCGGCCAACGCGATCCAGGCCCAGTATTCCTGCATGCAGACCAACTGGTGGACGCCGGGCCCGGAGGTCTTGGCCGACCGCGCGGCCACGCTGGCGGAAGCCGGCATGATCGATCCGCTGCAGGGCCTCGCCGGGGACAAGGTCTATCTGTTTTCCGGCAGCGCCGATGAGACCGTGGTCGAGGACGTGGTTGCCTCCGCCGCGGACTTCTACCGCGCCGTCGGCACCGCGGAGGACGAGTTGGTCTTCCTCTACGGCTCGCCTGCCAACCATGCCTTCATCACCGACGAGGTCGGGTCGTCCTGCGGCGTCGGCGGCAGCCCCTTCATGAACGACTGCGACTACGACCAGGCGGGCGCGATCCTGGCGCACATCCACGGCCCCCTTGCCGACCGGGTCGCGGCCCCCGCGGGCCGTTTCGTGGCATTCGACCAGGCGGCGTTCCTGGCCGACCCCACGGACCTGGGAATGGCCGAAGACGGCATCGTCTACATCCCACCCGCCTGCGAAACCGAAACGGGCTGCCGCGTGCACATCGCGCTGCACGGCTGCCGGCAGAATCGCGCCATGGTGGGCACCGCCTTCATCGAAGGCTCTGGCTATGCACGCTGGGCCGACGCCAACCGGCTGGTGATCCTGTATCCGCAGACCAGCGAAAGCCCCGGCAACCCGCGCGCCTGCTGGGACTGGTGGGGCTACAGCGCCGGCGACTTCCGCTCACGCGCGGCGCCCCAGATCCGGGCGCTGAAGGCGATGGTGGACCGGTTGGCGGCCCGGCCCTGATACCAGGCCCCTCGGGGATCAGGCCGGCGCGGTGAGGCCCGCCTGGCGCATCTTTTCCGCGAAGGCGTCGCGCAACCGCCCGTGTTCGGCATCGAAAAAGAAACTCAGCAGCACATAGCGGCTGCCCTTGGTAACGGGCTGGGCCTCGTGCATCAGCGAGCATGAGAAGACCGCCGCCGATCCCGTGTCGGGCTTGTAGGTCGCACCGCCGAATTCGGGAAAGGTCAGCGTCCCACCTTCATACTCGTCACTGTTCAGGTTCAGCGTCATGGCGAACTGGCGGTGCGCCGTCGCTTCGATCGTGTTGTCCCGATGCGGCCGGAAGAAACCGCCGGTGTCCGCATCGTAGCGGACGATCTTGAACTCCTCCGCATGCGCGATCTTGCACTGGAAGGCGACCGCGATCTCCGGCAGGACCCGTCGTCCCAGCATGCGCAGCAAACGCGCCTGCATCTCCGGCTCCTGCACCAGATGGTCCATACGCCGTTTCATGCCGTAATTGGGCGCGTTGACCATCTTGCCGTCGACCATCCGCCAGGTGCCGCCTTCGGCCTTGTCGTGGCTTTCGAAATAGTCGATCAGCTCCTGGCATTCGTCCCGCGACAGGGCGTTGGGAACCACCAGGATCGGCGCGTGAGGCGGCGCATCGAATGTCGCCGGCCGGCCGACCTCTTCAACCGCCGCCAGCGCCCTGTCGACAAGCGAACCGCCATCCGGCTCAAGGCGCGCGTAGACCCGCTGCGTGGGGTCCAGCACGTAACAGACCAGTCGGTCCTCCGCCCCGTAACTTCCGGCGATCGTGTGGTCCGGATCGGACACCACGAAGCCGCCGGGCTCCGACCGGGCGACATGGGCCGCCGTCGCCTCCACCATGTCGCCGCTGACGTTGAAGACCTGCGCGCCGGCCTCGCGCAACAGCTCCATGGCCGCCGCGAACCCCTCAAGGACGTCGAGCGCGGCTGTGTCCGTGTGATTCGGATAGAATAGGACCACGAAGGCGCCACCCCGCGCGCGGTCGTACAGGCTGATCAGGTTTCCGTCCTTCTTGCGGAAAGCGATGTCGGGCGCGCGTTCGCCCGGCATCAGCGCCGTCTCGCGTTTTGTGTCGACCCCGCTCATCGCTCGCGCCTCATGCCTTCCGTTCCGCCATCTGTCTTCGATAGGCCTGGCGTACCCGCTCGCCCTCTTCGTCGTAGAGGAAGGACAAAAGCACGTACCGCACGCCGTCCTCCACATTCGTCGCCTCGTGCATCAGGGTGCACGAGAAGATCACGGCTTCGCCGGTGGCCGGCTTGTAGCTGGCGCCGCCATATTCGGGAAACCGCAGGCGCCCGCCCTGGTAGTCTTCGGAATTGAGGTTCAGGGTCATGGCAAACCGGCGGTGGGCGTTCGACGGCTGCCGGTTGTCCCGATGGGGCCGGAAACAACCGCCGGGCCTCGAATCGTAGCGGACGACCTTCAACTCCTCGACCCGGGTCATCTCGGCCTGGAAGGCACGAAAGATCTCCGGAAAGACCCGCCCGCCGATGGCCTTGGTCATCATCTCAACCAATGCCGGGTCGCGGATCAGGCAGTCGTGCCGGCGTTTGGCGCTGTGATCGATCCGGCGAACCGACTCGTCGCCCTGCATGCTGTAGACACCGCTTTCCGTACCGCCGTCGCTGTCGAAATAGTCGATCAGGTCCCGGCATTGTTCCGGACTGAGGACCCGGGGAATGCTGAGGATCGGCGGATGGCGGGGCGCGGCGAACGCGGCGGCACGCGGTGTTGCCGCCACCACGCTCCGCGCTTGTTCCGCGCCCGGCGTCTCGCCCCGCGACAGGCACGCGGTCACCCTTTGATTGGGATCCAGAACGAAGGTCAGTGCCTTGCCGCCCGTGCCGAACAGCGCGGCAATCCGCCCGTCCGGGTCCGGCGCGCGCAAAACGCGGTCCGGCAGGCCGGCCGCCTCGGCATCGGCACCAATCAGGAACAGATGCGCACCCGCCTCCAGCATGGCGGGGGCCGCCGCGCCGAGGGCGTCGATCTCCAGGGCCGCCCCCATCGGGGCGCCCGTGACGAATGTCAGGACCAGCGGCCCCCCGGTCGCCTCCGCATAGAGGTTGGTGGCCGAACCGTCGGCATCGATCAGATCGAAATTGGGCGCCCGGTCGCCGATCGTCAGGTGGCCGCCGCTCATGCCTGGTGTCCTTCCCCGCGGGTGTTTTGCCTACGCACTACTCCGCCGCGATCCGCTTGGCAAGCCGCTTCGACGCGGCAAAGGCGGCCCGGGGCTTGTCCCGGCGGCCCACCTCATGTCAAGTGACGGCCCGCGTTCCGATCCCGAGGTTCCGTTTGTTCTCATCCCTCCGGTTCTGGCTTGTCGCCGTCCTCCTGCTCGCCGCACTTGCGGGAGCGGTCCTGTCCGCCATCAACTACGTCGACCCGGTGCGCATCCAGTACAAACGGCTCACCGCCGACAGCCCCACCACCTATGACGAGATCGACCCGCGTTATCTGGAGACCGACCCGGCCGGCCTGATCACCGTGCATGACCGAGCCTCGCTGGCGGCGGCGCGGACGCGCCTGCGCGACGCGATCTGGGGACCCGGCGGGGCCGGTGCGGATCGCCGCGCCGACCGCGTCGGCACGGCCACTCTGCCCGGCTTCGCCGACGCGGAGAACCTGGAGCGGATCGAAGAACTGACCGCCCAAGTCTACCGTTACACCGCGCACGCCTATCACCTGGTACCCAGGCGCGGCAACGGCGCGCTGGTCGTCTACTCCCACGGCTATGCAGGCACCTTCGAGATGCACGCCCGGCACCTGAAACGGCTGGTCGCAGCCGGATACGGCGTGCTTGCCTTCAACTATCCGGGCTACGGCGAGGGCGGTTTCCCCGGCGACTATGCCCACCAGGGCTTTCTGGACGTCGAGCCTTATCCACTGCGCATCCTGGTCGAACCTGTCGTGATGGGGCTCAACCGGCTGCTCGACGACGGACGCTACCAACGGGCGCACATGATCGGGTTTTCGGCCGGGGGCTGGCTGACCAGCCTGGTCGCCGCCGCGGATCCCCGTATCGCCACCAGCGTCCCGGTTGCCGGCGTCTATCCGCTCTACCTTCATGCAGGCCTCAAGCGCCAGCCGCCGCCGGAGCACGTCCACCCGCCTCTCAATCAGGTGGCGGGTTACCTCGACATGTTCGTGATGGCCGCGTCGGACCCCGGCCGCGCGCAACTTCAGGTCTTCAACCGGTACGACCGATGCTGCTACCGGAACCGCAAGGGAAAGCTCTACGAGGCGGCGGTCCGCGATGCGGTCGCCGCGGTCGGGGCGGGCGGTGGCTTTGAAGTCTGGATCGACGAGACCCACCCGCACCACCACATCTCCGACAAGGCGATGGACGTGGTGATGGAGGTTCTCCGGAAAGGCCGGTGAGCAAGCGGATATATCCCTAACACTATAGACCGGTTACATCCATGACAGTTTTGGTTGGTTGTGCCTTGGGCCGGGGCGGCCGCCCCGGCCCGAAGCGTTGGAACTTCTGTGTTCTCCGGTCGATGATCCCGAGGTTGATATCGGCGAAGCAGAGCAGCCAGTGTCCGTCTTCGATCTCTCGGATACCGATGGGCTCTCCTGGGAGAGCTTCTGAGACGAAGAT
>Ga0209782_1000032_pt1 | contig 72278 bp, 77 predicted proteins | sample WorMetmaBAHAMAS1_FD_187390 | JGI IMG/M metagenome (GOLD analysis project Ga0209782, IMG submission 187390) | Marine gutless worms symbiont microbial communities from Max Planck institute for Marine Microbiology, Germany - Inanidrilus... | ecosystem: Host-associated > Annelida > Digestive system...
CCCATCGACGGAGCGTCGAAACCGAGACGCCAAGAAATTGAGCGGCCTCTCCTATGGAGACTAACTTATTCATCATGCCTAACTTTAGGCATGTTTGAGTAAACATCAAGCTATCTGGTCAAGCCCCTCATGTCGTCGCTCATCCCTGCCATGCTGCCCTTCATGACGAACACGCTATCATTCATTGTTTTCATGTAAGAGGTCATTTCTTTCATTGCTTTCTGTAGATCATACATAAATACGGCCATGGAGGGTAAGGTAAAAGTGGAGAAGATAAGCAAGACAGAAATCACCCACGTAATAAATTTCTCTCTCCGCTCCATTTTCTTCTCAGTCAATTTCTGGTTATCGTCCATTTCTTTATTTCAGCCGATCAAATCCCTTTATCAATTCTTCGTCGATCAACTGAGAACCGGGTGGTACACGATGACCGTGCGGACTGGTAGTTGCGTCAATGTTCCCATTTGTGTTGTCAGCTGTCATGACCGGATACCTCAGTTAAAAATCAATGATCGCATCTTCGCCACACCGCGTATGCCTTGGCCGGCTAACCTGGTACAGAGGTACCGAAGTACCGATAACATGGGAAACATTTTTTGCCGCAAAGGCAAGGGTCAGTAGACCCGTTTAGGGCTCGGTCCGAAAATTATCGTCGACTTTGGGCTCGAAGTGATGCGCCAAATATTCCTTGCTCTGCTCTTGCGTCAACTCTCCCGAAGTGACCCAAAAATATCCGTGAGCCCAAAAATGCCGTCTCCAGTATCTTTATTCTTAGATCCGGGAAACTCTCGAACCGTTTGGTCGAACTGCGTCCTTCGATACACCGCATGATCTCGCTCGGCGCCCCGGCTCCCTCACCTTCAGACCCACGTCACCCTTAAGTACCTGATGCCGACATTTTGTAACAAATACAAAGTGATGCTGTAGCTTATATACGGTATGACTGCCGTACCGATAGTCCATCCGTGCCACCTTATATCGTGCAAAGGGTTCGTGTCGCAGATAAATCTGATCGCCTAAAGGCGATGGTTTTAACCTTGTCTCGGAACGAATAAACGCAAATCGGTCGCAAAGATCAGATAATTCATACTATCCACAAATTCTCACGGATTGATCCGTTCGACAACCGATTTGGTAAGAGAAAACTACGAATCACGCAAATCCTCGCGGAATTGTCATCCCGAACCGAAGGGAGGGATCTTATTCGCGCCGATTCGCGTGATTCGTAGTTTTTCCTCTTGCGGGATCTATCTTGCCACACTTGGCCGAACAGCTGCCGCCGCAGCCTCGTGAGTCCTCGATACGGCGGCCGTCCGGGTCTATCCGTTCGAGCCAGCGTTGGAAAAACACCCAACCGGCACAGAGCACCGCCAGTCCGAGGATGGCCCCAAGATACCCCCACATGGTTCAGGTCGCGCTGAACAGGCCGGCGAAGCCCATAAAGGCCATGGATAGGATGCCGGCGATGATGAGGTTGATGGCGGTGCCGCGCATCAGTCTCGGGACCGGGGCCGTCCCGGATTCCTCGCGCAGTCCCGCCATGAGTACCAGGGCTAGAGTAAAACCCAGCCCGGCCCCCAAGGCATAGAGCATCCCCTGGGCCAGCCCGTAGCCCTTGTTGGTGGAGAAGATGGCCAGCCCCAGGATGGCGCAGTTGGTGGTGATGAGCGGCAGGAAAATCCCTAAGGCCCTGAACAGGGTAGGGCTGAGCTTTTTGACCAACATCTCAATGAATTGCACTGTGCTGGCGATCACCACGATGAAGCTGATCAGGCGCAGATAGGGGGCGTGGATCAGCACATAGTTATTGAGGAACCAGGCGCACAGGGCCGTGATCAGCATGACGAAGATGGTTGCCAACCCGAGCCGGAACGAAGTCTCCAGCCGCCCGGAGATACCGAGGAAGGGACAGAGCCCGAGGAAGTAGGCAAGGACGAAGTTGTTGATCAGCAAGGCGCTGACGAAGATCCAGCCCAGCTCGTTCATAGTGATGCTCCACCGGTCTCGGCCAGACGCTCGGCGAGCCTTTCTTTGTGCTCCTTGACCCAACTGAAGAACACCAGTAAGAGACCCAGAGTCAGGAAGCCGCCCGGGGGCAGGATCATGATGACCCAGGGCTCGAATTCGGGTCCGAACAGATCCATCCCGAAAAATTTCCCTTCCCCCAGGATCTCCCGCACGCTACCCAGGGAGAACAGCGCGAACAAGAAGCCACCGGCCATGCCCAGGGCATCCGCCACCGCCAGGGGTACCGAACTCCTGGACGCGAAGGCCTCCTGCCGCCCCAGGATCATGCAGTTGGCCACGATCAGCGGGATGAAGGCCCCCAGCTCCTTGTGAAGCTCGGACACCAGGGCCTGTAAAACAAGGTCCGTGACCGTCACGAAGGTGGCGATGATGATGATGTAGGTAGAGATGCGGACTTGCTTGGGGATCCACTGCTTGAGGGAGGCGACCAGGATGCTGGAGGCCACGAGCACGAAGCAGGTGGCACCCCCCATGGCCAGGGCGTTGACGGCGGAGTTGGTGACCGCCAGCACGGGGCACATGCCCAGCACCTGGACGAAGACCGGATTGTCCCGCCAGAGTCCCTTGATGAATTCCTGGTAGGCGTCGACCTGCGCTTTCGGCATAGATTACCTCGCTTACCCGCTTCGGGGTACGAAACTGGGGTTGGTTTTTTTACCGCAAATGAACGCAAATCGGTCGCAAAAGTTCAGATCGTCTTTTCTGTCCGTAGATTACGCAGATTCTCGCAGATTGTTTCGTTTTTAATCTGCGCGAATCTGTGTAATCTGCGGATAGATTGAAGCTAGCAGCTAATTTTCCCATACTCAATCCGAAGCTCGGCGGTTCTGCTTTTTGCCGCCAATCAAGGCAGAACGGCTCTTGATTCATTTGCGTTGATTTGCAACTAATGGAAAACTTAACTGTTTTATACTCTTGGGCTCTTTATGGATTCCAGAGGGGTAGGATATTTTGTGCAAATTCGCCTTCTCAGCAAGCCAAAGGGGCATCGTATAACTTGCTGTTGTTGAGAAAAGACTGCCTGTTCTGTCGTCAGTCAGAGTGCTACGGACCGCCGTCCCCTTCGATCAGTCTGGAATCCATAAAGAGCCTACTCTTGATCTCTGAAAAAAGTTTTGGAGTTTCCAACTTTGCAATATCCGCCTATTTTTTCCTTGTATAACATATACCTTAGCATACATTTGAAGATGCTAAAGTTATCTAGAGCTAAAAATATTTCCTTTGGAATCGAGTGATCGAAAGACTAATGTGCTGCATGAGGCGCGGCACTTTTCGCCATTGCCTTGATGCGGATGTTAGGCATCACCTTGCATGGCACGGAGTCGCCTTTCTTCATCAATTGCCATAAGTTCTCGTACCTTTTCCATGTTCTCCTCAGTAGGCCCCGGCAACTCATCAAACCATCGTTTCCATCGGCTCGCGATAGCGTTGACAGAAATCTCATCAGTACGGCCTCGATGAAGCTGAGACCTAATTAACGGTGACAGTTCAGGAGTGATCTCTTTATCTTCCATGAATCGTTTGAATACCCACAGGTAAATGTCGACAACCTCCAAGCCAGCACTGTTCGCGCTGGATTCAAAAGCAATAGTCATTTCGCGCCAAGCTGCTTCCGTAGTTTGATCAAGAATGGTTCTGCAAGCACATCCAGATTCAACTGCAAGGACAAGACACCGTAATAGATCATAGGCTATTCCGAATCGAACAGATTCGTCCCCATATGCCCGCTTTCGTTAACGTAGAAAAACAAGTGATGACCTTTAAGGAAGCGAAAGGTAGAGCCAATCACATGGGACCCGACAGCGACTTCTTTTGATTTCGAGATCGTAACATTCTTCTATGATGCTTCAGTGATCCGTAGGTATATCCTCGCCAAGGTTTTCGAGTTGTGACAACCATGCAGCGAAGTAAGGGCATTTGCTCCGGATCGCATCTAACCCGATCAATTCTGCTACCTGTGGTCCTACAGCAGACTTCGCGTCTTTGTAATCCGGAAGTTCAGCGATAATTCGCTTGCTCGGGGCCGAGTGCGGTCCGTCATCAATCAATTCAGGCAAGTCGTGATTATCAGCGATAGCTTTGAGTTCATCAATCTGCCTCCCATGGTGACTATAAAAGTGTCCGAACCGAGCTAGATCAGAGAATAGGTATGCTTTGTACTCGTGTAATTGGATATAGGGAACGAATCGGTCGTCACCGATGTCTTTGGCAAATGCTTGCTCAAGGGTCTTAACCAGCTTGTATGGCATATGGCGCAGTTTCTCGGCCTCAGTCAACCCCGGAAAATCAGTATGGATAGCATACAGATCAATCATCGTCGTAAAGAATACGCCACCACCCAGGGCGAGAGTGTATAAACCTCTCCGAAAACATAGCCTTACAGCGGTTCGGCCGCTGTAGCGCAGGCGTCTCGCCTGCGCTACGGCATCCTACGGGCTTTGCCCAACCTCTCATAGCCCGGGCAAGGGATGCAAGCGCGAACCTCTCCTGCTTACAGGCGCAGAGGTCCCCTAAGATCTTGTTTCCAAGAGGATTTATACGCGCTCGCCTTGCGCCACCACCCTTCTCCTGCGCGGGAAACCGTAGTATGTCATTCTTCATCGACACATAGTTGCGGCCCCCACCTCGGTGCACCTTTTTCCTCTTTTCTTAGCGTGGGCAACGAGAGCTGGTCGATGCAGGTACACCACAAAAGTGGTGAGATGTGGTTTAAGCACTGTGTCGGCAAATGCACGCTCGGTCTGCCCTTCGGCAAACAGGTAAAGGTGCGGCATTAGTGCGGTCCTCCCCCGATGACGTTTTTTGCCCAAACTTCGCCTAGGCTGTACTCGTCAAGTCACGCCTCCAGTTTTGCACCGTCGGGCCGCGCGAATTTTGATTTTTTCTCACGGTTTACCACTACGACATCTTCAGGATCAAAATTGCCTAGAAAGAGACTCGACTGCGTGCTGATAAGGATTTGAGTGTAGTGCGATGCTTTCTTAAACGGCACCGCAATCGTGTCAATGGCGTATGGATGTAGGCTAAGCTCCGGTTCGTCGACGATGATGAGATCCGGTAGTTCGCCTTCCGGCTGCATGAGCAGGGTCACGAGACAGATGGCTCGCAGCATACCATCCGAAAGCTGGTGTGGACCGAACACCTGGTTACCTGATTCTAGATTTTAGCCCTCTCTTCTGGAAGAATACGCTTGGTCTGAACGATTGCGTTCATTGATAAAACCAACCAGCTTGCCGTCGCGCACCATGTATCCGTGCCTCCGGGTCGGTGCGACTGACCTTGGTCTCCTTCTCCACCGGCTGCCGGGATTTCTGCTTCGGGGGCTTCTTGCCGTGGGCCGCGCGGTCTTGCCCCACCGCCTCGTCCAGCGCCTCCCAGTAGTCCGAGCGCAACTTGGCCACCACCTCGCGGTCGACGCGGTGCTTGTCGGCGTTGGCCTTCAGGTGAGTTGAGTCCGTATAGAGCACCGTCCCGTCCACCAGGCCATGGGTGATGGCCTGCTCGACGATGCCGCCGAAGATGTCCTGCGCCACACCGGTGGCGTTATAGCGCCGCCGCCGGTTCTGGCTCAGGGTCGAGGCACTGAACACTCCATCGGTCAGGCGCAGCCCCAAAAACCAGCGATCACCTCGATCTCGCGCGCAGGTAGCTCTCGCTTTGGCAAGGGATCCTGAATAGTTACGATTTGCGTTTATTCGCGTTCATTTGCGGAAATAAGGCCCTTCATGGACTCCGGGTTGAAGAACCAAACCGTTGTTATCGGTACTTCGGCACTGCATTGAGTGCCCTGCTATAACGGTCTCGGATTCCGCCCGGATCAGCGGCGCCCGGTATGGCCGAACCCACCGGCACCCCGCTCGGAGTCGGTAAAGGCATCGACGACCTGCAGATTTGCGTGCAGGATCGGGACCAGCACCAGCTGGGCGATCCGCTCGCCTGCGGCAATGCGGAACCGAGTCTTGCCTCGGTTCCAACAGGAGACATACAGTGGCCCCTGGTAGTCTGAATCGATCAGACCGACCAGGTTTCCCAGGACGATTCCGTGCTTATGTCCCAACCCCGAGCGTGGCAGGATCAGGGCCGCAAGGCTAGGCTCGGCGATATGGATCGCCATACCGGTGGGAATCAGCTCACACTGTCCGGGTCCCAGGTCCAGCGACTGTTCCGGCATCGCCCGCAGATCCAGGCCCGCGGAACCCGCGGTGGCGTATTCTGGCAAGGGGTAGTCCCGACTCAGCCGAGGGTCAAGAATCTTGACTTGAAGCGTAGGCAAGATAACGCTCCGCGATCAGGTCGCTCAGGGCCTCCGCCAGCCGGGTCTTGGGGCTGAGGGGCAGCGCTCTGCGCCCACCGGGCCACAATACCAGCAGGGCATTTTCCGCGCGGTCGAATCCGCCGGTCTCGCCGCCGACCAGATTGGCCGCGATCATGTCCAGTCCCTTGGCCGTGAGCTTGGTACGCGCGTGTGCTTCCAGGTCCTGAGTCTCGGCGGCGAAACCGACGGTGAAGGGTCCCTGGGCCAGGGCTGCGACCTGAGTCAGGATGTCCGGGTTCTTGATCAGTTGTAGTTGTAGGTGCAGCTCCGCCTGGTTCTTCTTGATCTTCTCCTCCACCGGCGCCTGCGGACGGTAATCGGAAACCGCGGCGGCGGCGACAAAGAGATCGCAGTCCCTGATCCGCGCCATCACCGCCACCTCCATCTCCAATGCCGACTCCACCGCTACCAGCTCCACCCCATGGGGGGCGGCCAGGGCACTCGGTCCGCTGACCACAATCACCTCGGCGCCACGGGTGGCGAGGGACTCGGCTAGTGCATATCCCATGCGGCCGGAGCTGCGGTTGCTGAGGTAACGGACTGGGTCCAGGGCCTCCCGGGTGGGGCCCGCGGTGACCAGGACGCGCCTTCCCGCAAGCCGCCTTTCCACATGCTGAGAGCCGGCGCCGAGCGCGAGGGTGTCCAGGATCTCGCCGGGCTCCAGCATACGTCCGGGGCCTTGCTCGCCGCAGGCCTGATCGCCTTCCGCCGGACCCAGGATGCGCACCCCCCGCTCCCGCAAGCGGGCCAGATTCTCCTGCGTCGCCGGATGGAGCCACATGCGATGATTCATGGCCGGGGCCAGGACCAGCGGCGCCGTGGTGGCCAGGGCCAGAGTAGTCAGCAGATCGTCGGCCAGACCGGCGGCCAGGCGTGCCATCAGATCAGCAGTCGCGGGTGCTACCAGCACCAGGTCCGCCCAGCGTGCGAGCTCGATGTGGTCCATTCCCGCCTCCGCGGCCGGGTCCAGAAGGTCGCAGCGTACCTCGTGGCCCGACAGCGCCTGCAGCATCAGCGGCGTAATGAAGGCTTGGGCCGCGGCCGTCATGACCACTCGCACCTCGGCCCCACGTTCACCCAGGCGCCGCACCAGCTCAGCCGCCTTATAGGCCGCGATCCCGCCGCTTACGCCCAGCAGTATCTTGACGTTCACGGGGACGCTAGACATGCGTATTTCTTCCCCCCGAGGTGTCCTGGAGCGTCGATTGTAGCGCAAATGACGGCACCTTGAGCGGGGGCGGGGGGGCTTGCCACGCTCATAATCTCCACTCGAGAATGGTCTCACGGGAGGGAATGGGGGATGTCGATCGCGCAATGGCCCGAGGCGGAGCGGCCCCGGGAAAAGCTGCTGTCCCGCGGTGCCCAAGCCCTTACCTACGCCGAGCTGCTGGCCATCTTTCTGCGCACCCGGGTAGCCGGAAAGAGCGCAGTGGACCTGGCCCGGGACCTGCTTGCGGACCTGGAAGGACTCAAGGGCCTGTTCGGCTCGGACGAGGAGCGTTTTGCCGAACCAAGGGCATGGGCAGGGCCAAATACGCCCAACTGCAGGCCGTGCTGGCATCGAGCCGCCGCTACCTGTGAGGAGGAGATCAAGGGGCGGGATCTGCTGACCAGTCCAGAAGCGACGCGCGCCTACTTCAGGGCCCAGCTGTACCCACCAGACCCGAGAGGTCTTCGCCTGCCTGTTTCTCGACAGCCGCCACCGCGTAATCCGCTGCGAAGAGCTCTTTCGGGGCACCATCGATGGTGCCAGCGTGCATCCGCGCGAAGCCCTGGAGCTGCACGCGGCTGCCGCCGCCATCTTCGCCCACAACCACCCCTCGGGGATCACCGAGCCGATCCCTCGTCTCGGATAGGTTGGCGTGTGCTTCGTAGTTCCCATAGCCTTCGGTGTTTTCCGGACCGGGAAATTGATCGGGGTCTGCTATATCCGATTGTACGCGAATTGACAACCCAAGAGGAAAGGACAAGACTTGGTGCGAGGTCCCGCAAGCTGTAGTTGAAACATGAGTGTAATCGAGACATTGGTCGAGACGCCGCTGGGGCCTATTGGAATCCTGGTAGAGGATGGTGCCCTGTGCGGACTGGATCTGGAGCCGGATCAGGCAACCGCGGCAGAGGGGACACTGCAGGCCATGCTCCGGGAGCAGCTGATGGCCTATTTCGAGGATGGCAGCCGCGGCTTCGAACTCCCCTTGGACCTGCGGGGAACGGCCTTTCAGGTCCGGGTGTGGGAGGCGTTGCAGGAGATTCCCTCCGGCTGTACGGTTACTTACGGCGAGCTGGCGCAGCGGCTCGGGACCGGTGCTCGTGCCGTCGGAGGGGCCTGCCGCGCCAACCCCTGCCCGATCGTCGTACCCTGCCATCGCGTCGTTGCCGGCAATGGTCTCGGTGGCTTCTCCGGTGATACCAGCGGTCGCAAGCTCGCGGTCAAGCGCTGGCTGCTGCGTCACGAGGGGGCGGCAATCCCGGATCAACCGGTCTCGCATCCACCTCAGCAGGTTCAATGAAACGTTTGTTGTGGAACACCATTGAGCTTTGCAAGCCTTCGTTTGGCATATGACCAGAATGATTCAATGCCATTGATATGGCAATTACCGCGGGCAAATACATTCTCACCATGATGCACTCGGAAATGCTTTTTGTAGCCCATGTCCACCAGCCCGTTGTAGCCTCTCCAGCCGTCCGAGTGGATGATGCTGTCGAGGGCTACCTGGTGGCCCCGGATCGCAGCCTGTGGCTGCTTTTTGGCGGCAGCTGGGACGATCTCGGTGTGACTTTTCCTTGCCGTTCCAGGATCCCGAAGACAATCGTTTTACCGCCTGCTCCACGACCCTTCCTCCCACGGACACGGCGCGCACCAAAAAGAGAAGGGCGATGAAGCATCACAAACCTGGGCGACTCCAATTCGTAACTTCAAGAGTAGCTGATTAATCGTAGGGCGGCTTACATCACTCAACTCAGCGATTTTCGAGGCCGGTAAATCAAGCGCAAAAGAGCGTATGATCACTCTGAATTTGGCTTCGGAAAGATGCGAACGCCTAAAATACCTGTTTTTTCCTTACATAAAATAACCTTAGCATGCAGGTGAAGATGCTAAAGTTATCTAGACCCTACCAAATTATTGCCGATTGTTGGCTAGATATCACTTTAAAAATTACCACTACCGAAGAGCCAAGAGCAACTGTCCGGTAAGATTCCGACATTTGTTATCATTCGAGCTTTGCCGGCGCGCGCATGAAGGATATTTGATGCACCCGAGATTGACAGATTTCGTGAACGACCGATTGGTTGCCGAAGCACCCGCCGATGAACGGGCCATTGCGGATAACTTTCGGATGGAAGAGCGTTTGCCCAAGGAGGTACAGGGTAGCTACGGTAGTTACTTCAGCGATACCCCCCTCTCGTCGCTCGACGATTGGCGCGGATTCCACAAGGATTTCCTCGACGAACAGGTCAATCTGACCACAGACGCCGAGTACCCCTGGACCTTTCGGGGGGGCAACATCAGGAATCTCAAACCCCAGGACCCGATCACCATCCTGCGGATCGAGTCCCTCGACGGCGCTATCGGAGTCAGCGGTGCTACACTATCAGCAACGGAGATCGAACAGTACGTCCGCGAGCTGCACACCGGCACCAGGACCAGCAGCGCGCCGCCGAGAGAGTACTCGGGCGCTTCGTCGACGCCTGGAACCGGAAACGTGATCGCAGACCACAGTTCGCAACCAACGGTGCTTATGTCCCCAAGACCAGCGGCGAGCCCTTACCCGTGCTCATCATGGTCTATCCTTTAACAGAGTAAGCGCGGGCTGCCGACCCGCCTGGGACGGGCTGGTGGCGGTACCGACGGTCCCGGATGGCGATCTTTTCGAGTATTTTTTCCGAGTCCCATCGCCCCGGACCCGAAGATGGCCGGCGAGCACTATCCCGTTGGCCGTACCCTGAACCTGAGTACGGGGCTCGACATCAACAATTACGACGAGTACATGGGCACAGAGTTTCTGCATCCCTGTTTCGACTACCGGCTGCAACACTGCTGGGCTGTCGGCTATATCGAGCGGCCCTTGACCGCCGATCTGTCGTTGCCAGAACCGCGCGGCTGTCACCTGGAATTGGGTCCGCCTGTGGGCGGCGGAGCCCCCGACATTCGGGAAGGGGATCCTACTATGAGCACCACGGGCATAACTGCTCCGGCAGATGCCGCCGGTCGCTGGCTGACGCGCTTTCGGGAAAAACCCTTGGAGGCGCTGGATGGGGCATTAACGGGGCGGGTGCACTTGGGCGCCTTTAGCCGCCCGGCCCTAGCGACGTCCCTGTTCAGCGGCCTGATCCGTTTCGCCGAGGGGCTGGCCCGTCGGGGCGCGGGTCCTGATGCCCTGCACGATGAGATCGAATATCTTTGCGCCCTGCAGTCCCTGACCCCCGCCGCCCTCGGCCGTCACCTACGCAAGGCCCTGAACCAGCGGCTCAGCGACCGGAGCCGTAGTCTGAACAAAGACGCCCACGCCTGGCTGGAATCGGCAGTGCCGATGGCCTTCAAGGCACCCAGACAAGGGAGCGGTCAGGTCGTCGAGCACTCACCGCTGCCGGCGGAACTCAGTGAGGTCGTAAACCGGATCCGCCGTGATGGTCTAGCCAAGGCTCGCGACCCGCTGGATAGACTGATGAGGGATCACCGCCAATACTACGAGCGCACCGGCGACAGCTACTACCTGGTGTGCTGCTTCGAGCGCCTGTCCCGAACGGTACGTGACCTCGGTCTGGCCCGGGATCTCGCCCATGAGGCCCTGCGGTTGGAGCCGTCCGATCACAATAACTGGGCGGCCCTCGGCCTGGCCCTGGATGCGGCCGGCGACTGGACGCGGGCACGGGCGGTCTTCTGGCACGCCCGCTGGCGTTTTCCTGACGACGCGGCTCTCATCGCCTATGCCGAGGCAGTACGGCGCTTCCCGCACGATCCGGTCGCGACCTTGGGCTATGGCCATGCCCTTTGCGAGCTCGAAGGGCCGGACGCGGCCCTACCGGTGTTGCGTACCGGGGTCCAGGCCCATCCGGATAATCTCCCACTGCGCAGCGACTACACGGATGCCCTGATCCAGGCCGGAGAGATTGCGGAGGCAGAGCAGCAGCTCAAGACGGCACGGCGGATCAATGCGCGGTCCGGTGGGCATAACCCGAAGTTGGACCAGTTGGCCGAGCGGCTTGATCTGGCCAAAGCGGGCCGTTTGCAGGAGCTTTCCCTCCACCGCCGGGACCCCGTCGTGGGGCCGGCCGGTAATCCAGATGCCCTGTCCGACATTTCCGGTAGTGGATTGGCCTATACCGCTGCCCTGGGAGAAAGCACCCTGTTTCGGCACGCCGGTGAGCTGGAGCGGGCGGGCCAGGCCATCCGTCGGTTGCCCGCCGGTCCCGAGCGGGACGCCGAGCAGGGCCTGTGGATTGCTATACACGATAGCTGGGGCGCGGCGGTGGATTGGTGGCGGGACCGCAATACCTAAGGTATGGAAATTATAGGCTGTCGTGGCGGTCAGCCAGAGTATAGCCCAGGTCGGATTGAGTATGGGAAAAACAGGAATGTTGGACACTCACGACTTTGCCCACCCTCTCGTAGCCCGTGCGAATCAATAGGTTTATGCGAGCCCCCATCTCAGCTCATGCGAAATGAGACCGTTACCGAGCAGGCCACAGAGACCGGCAGGCGGATCGAACATAACTCCTTTGCCATCATCGACCACGAGGCCGGTCCGTATGGCTACGCCCCGGAGCAGTGGGCGATCGTGCGGCGTATGATCCACGCGAGTGCGGACTTCGATTTCAACGGCCTTACCCGTTTTCATCCGGGGGCGGTCTCCGCCGGTGTCGCCGCCATCCTTGCCGGAAGACCCGTGGTCGCGGACGTAGAGATGGTCTGCGCCGGCCTTTCGCGTCCGCGACTGACCCACTTCGGCGTCGAAGCGTATCATTTTATCGGTGATCCGGACGTCGCCGCACGGGCGCGGGCACAGGGCAGTACGCGCGCCGTACAGGCAGTGCGCAAGGCCCGCGAGCGTGGCCTGCTGGAGGGCGGTACCCTTGCGGTGGGAAACGCACCGACGGCCTTGTCGGAGGTCGTTCGCCTGGTGCGGGAGGAGGGGGTACGGCCGGCGCTGGTCATCGGTATGCCTGTGGGATTCGTCTGCGCAGCCGAGTCCAAGGCGGAATTGAGCGGGCTCGCCGAGATTCCCTGGATCGTCACCGCGGGCCGTAAAGGGGGATCGACGCTGGTCGTGGCGGTACTGCACGCCCTGCTATCCCTGGCCGAGCAGCGCCTGCAGGCGACCGACTGAATCCGAGAAACAGGCTCGATGTGTCCCGGAAAAATAAACAGGGCATGCGCACCGGTTTTACCACCGGGGCCTGCGCGGCCGCGGCGGCACGGGCGGCGACCCTGGGCCTGGTCGAAGGGCGGGTGCCCGATTCCGTGCGCTGTGAGCTGCCGAATGGGCAAGGCGTCGAGCTCGCCGTGCACGAGGGAATCTCCGATGAGCGGCAGGCCCACGCGGTCGTAATCAAGGACGCGGGCGACGACCCCGATCGTACCCACGGCGCCCGGCTTACCGCCGATGTCCGTCTGCTCCCCGCCGCACCTGGGCAATTGCTCCTCGTGGGCGGTCCCGGGGTCGGCACCGTGACCATGCCGGGTCTCGGGCTGGCGGTCGGCGGTCCGGCCATCAATCCGGTGCCGAAACACAACATCGCCGATAACGTGCGTGCCGCGGCAGGATCGTTGCTCGTGGATCAGGGGCTCGAGATTAGAATCTCGGTCCCCGGCGGGGAGGACATCGCTAGAAAAACGCTGAATCCGCGACTCGGTATTCTCGGGGGAATCTCGATCCTCGGGACCTCAGGCATCGTGTATCCCTATTCCACAGCATCGTTTCGTGCGACCGTGGTTCAGGGAATCGAGGTTGCGGCAGCACAGGGACAGGACACCCTCGTGCTTACCACCGGCCGCCGTACCGAGAAGTTTGCGATGCGACAGATGCCCCATCTGGCACCGGCCTGCTTCGTGCAGATGGGCGATTTTCTGCACGCCGCTTTGGATACGGCGGTCGAGGTCGGTATCCGTGAGGTCGTGATCGGCGGGATGGTCGGCAAGCTGACCAAGATGGCCCAAGGTGCCACCATGACCCACGCCGGTCGCAGCGCCGTGGATACGGGGTTGTTGGCCAACCTGGCCAGGGAAATCGGGGTACCGAAGGAAATCTGTAATGATATCCGAAAAGCGAAGACGGCGCGCTACGCGGCCGAGCGGATGCAGGTCTTGGGATTGCTCGATGCCTTCCATCAGGCCCTGGCCGAGCGTGTCGTGGCAACCCTCACCGGGCGTCATCCGGATAGGTTTGCGCTGCGGGTTCTGGTGTGTAATCCCGACGGCAACCGGATCGCTGAGGCGGCATCCGGTACCGGGTAGCGCAGGCGTCTCGCCTGTAGTGATGAATGTGGAATGACGAACGATGAATCCAAATTCAGTGGGCGCGGGGAACAGGAACCACGAAAGGCACGAATAACACGCAAGAACACGAATTTACCCGCATGAGGATTCGTGTCTTTTCGTGCGGTTCATGGTTGTCCGGTTTCCATACAAAAAATTCACGCCTTGTCGGTCTGAGGCAAAGCCTCTCTAGGAGCATACCTTGACCCTGGCTATCTTCGATCTCGACAACACCCTGATTGCCGGTGATTCCGATTTCCTCTGGGGGGCCTTTCTGGTCGAGCGCGGAATTGTGGACAGGGACGAGTTCGAGCGCGAGAACGAGCGCTTTTACCGCGAATACCGGGAAGGAGTCCTGGACATCTTCGAGTTTCTGCGTTTCTCTTTCCGTCCCTTGCGGGACAATCGGCTGGAAGATCTGAAACGCTGGCGCCGGGACTTTGTGCGCGAAAAGATTGAGCCTATCATCCTGCCGCTGGCCTGTGAGCTGGTGGAGCGTCACCGGGCAGCTGGCGACACCCTGCTCATCGTTACTGCCACCAACGAGTTCGTAACCGCCCCCATCGCCGAGCGGCTGGGAGTACCCAACCTGATTGCCACTATCCCTGAGCAATCGCACGGTCGCTACACGGGCGAAGTGGCAGGCACACCGGCCTTTCAGGCCGGCAAGGTGAAACGGCTACTGGACTGGCTGAAAGAGACCTCTACCGAGCTTGCGAACAGCACCTTCTACAGCGATTCCCACAACGACGTCCCCTTGCTCGAACGGGTAGACCATCCGGTGGCAACGGATTCCGATGATCGCCTGCGACGCCATGCCCGTGATCGGGGCTGGCCGGTCATCTCGTTGCGCGGAAAAAGTGCGTCCTGACGGGGAGGGGACCAACGTGAGCTCACCGGCGATAAAGCAAAACCGCGCCCGAAGGCGCGGTTTCTTGCCGCATGTCCCTGTGCGGAGTGTCCATGAAAAGAGCGTAGCCCTTACTTAGACTTGTCGGGGGTAGTCGGGGCCTTCGGAATGGGCGGAGCCGCAAAGGGCATATGGGGATAGCCACCACCATAGTAAGGGGCACCGTATCCACCCCACGGACCACCCCAACCATAGGGGCCGTAGCCGTAATAGTCACGGTAGCGGTTGTAACCACGGCCCCAACCACGTCCGCCACCGGACATGTTCATGTTGAAGTCGCCCCAGCCGTCACCGAACATGTCGTTCATCCAATTGTTGTCACCCCAGCCGGAGCCGGGCCCCCCCCAGGGACCGCCCCACCAAGCGGAAGCGGAAGCGGAGACGCCGAGAAGCGCGGCGACAGCGGCGGCAGTAGCAAGCTTTTTCATTTTGATTTCTCCTCAGTTAAGGATTGAATCCAGTGTGGCAAGCGAAGGCGTTCGTGCGCCGTCGAGTACCTATAATATTAGAATTTTATTATTTTTAAATTACTTTTTTCTATCAGGACTATCAACTGGATAGGTCAAGTGCAATCGAGGCGGATCAGCCCGTTGTCCCCGTGTCGGAATCCACGGCCGCTTCGCGCAACCGACGTGCAACCTTGAGCAAGTCTTGCCAGGCCCTGGATTTCTGCTCCGGGGAACGCAGCAGATAGGCGGGATGATAGGTGACGGTCAATGGGATCTCGTCGGGAACGAACGCGAACCAGCGCCCCCGCAGCTTGCCGATCTGGTCATCGGTCTTGAGTAGCTTCTGCGCCGAAATGCGGCCCACCGAAAGCAACACGCGCGGGCGCACCAGCGCGATTTGGCGCCTGAGGTAGGGCTCACAGCGCAGGGTCTCCTCCGGCCTTGGGTCCCGGTTCCCCGGCGGGCGACACTTGAGGATGTTGGCGATAAAGACCTGCTCGCGCTCGAGTCCGATGGCCGTGAGCATCAGGTTGAGCAGCTGTCCGGCCCGCCCCACGAAGGGTTCGCCCTGGCGGTCCTCGTCGGCCCCCGGCGCCTCACCGACGACCATCAGGTCGGCCCGGCGGTTGCCCACGCCGAACACGGTCTGGGTCCGGGTCTCGCACAGCTCGCAGGCCCGACAGGATACCACCGTCTCGCTCAGGCGCTCCCACTCCATCCCGGCAACCCCAGCGGTGGGAATGGCCTCGGGTACCGCCTGGGGAGGCGGATCGAGCCCCAGGCCGGAAGGTTCCGCGGATTTGGAGATCATCGTATCCCCCGCATGTGTCGGCGGTAGTATTTCTTCCATCTCTTCAGGTCCTGGTCCAGGCCCTTCCCGGGTATCCGCATCCGTACCTCGCAGCCGCCACACCGGCACGCCCATGGCGTGCAGATAGCGACGGCTGCGCTCCGGATCCATCATTCGTTCACCTGTCCCACCGGGGATTGAGACTGCAGGCTAAACATCCCCGGTCTGGGGATGCGCCCGCTCCCGCGGTTGCAGGATCTTGTTGCAGGCGTTGATGTAGGCCTTCGCCGAAGCGATAACGATATCTGTATCTGCCCCCTGTCCATTGATAATGCGCCCCCCCTTCTCCAATCTTACCGTAACCTCGCCCTGGGCATCGGTACCGCTGGTGATGGCGTTGACCGAGTAGAGCTTGAGTACGGTCCCGCTGGCGATGATGGTTTCGATGGCCTTGAAGGTAGCATCCACCGGACCGCTGCCGATGGAAATGCCGGGCTTTTCCTCCCCGTCCACGGCGAGCACCAGGTACGCCTTGGGGGTCTCCCCGGTCTCCGAGCAGACCCGCAGGGACGTCAGCTTGACGCGTTCGTTGGTAGCGTCCAGATTAGTGTCCGTCACCAAGGCCTGCAAATCCTCGTCGAAGATCTCGTGCTTCTTGTCCGCAAGCTCTTTGAAGCGAGCGAAGGCGGCGTTGAGCTCCTCTTCCGACGCGAAGCTCACCCCCAAGTCCTGGAGCCGGGCGCGAAAGGCGTTACGCCCAGAGTGCTTGCCTAGTACCAGGCGGTTCTCGGTCCAGCCCACGTCCTGGGCACGCAGGATCTCATAGGTCTCGCGGCTCTTGAGCACCCCGTCCTGGTGGATACCAGACTCATGGGCGAAGGCATTGGCGCCAACGACCGCCTTGTTGGGCTGCACGGGGAAACCGGTAATGCCCGCGACCAGGCGCGAGCAGGGGACGATCTGCGTCGTGTCCAAACGGGTGTCGCAGTCGAAGTGATCCCGGCGCGTGCGCACCGCCATGACGACTTCCTCCAGGGCTGCATTGCCTGCCCGCTCCCCGAGGCCATTAATGGTGCACTCCACCTGGCGGGCACCGTTGCGGACCGCCGCCAGTGAATTGGCAGTGGCCAACCCCAGGTCGTTGTGACAGTGCACCGAGAACACCGCCTGGTCCGAGTTGGATACACGCTCGATTAAAGTACGGATCAGGTTACCGAACTCATAGGGAACGCTGTAGCCCACGGTATCCGGAATATTCACCGTGCGGGCCCCGGCAGCGATGGCAGCCTCCAGGATCCGGCACAGGAAGTCATGCTCGGAGCGGCCTGCGTCTTCGGGGGAAAACTCCACGTCATCCGTGTAGCGGCGGGCCTGCCGGACCGCACGCACGGTCTGGGCCACCACCTCGTCCGGGCTCATCTGCAGCTTCCTCTCCATATGAATGGGAGAAGTGGCGATAAAGGTGTGGATGCGGGCCGAGGCGGCACCAGCCAGGGCCTCTCCGGCCCGGTCGATGTCCCAGTCCAAGGCGCGGGCAAGCCCGCAGATAGTGCTGTCCCTTACACTAGCAGCAACGGCCTTCACCGCCTCGAAATCGCCGGGGCTGGCGATCGGGAAACCCGCCTCGATAACGTCCACCCGCAGCCGTTCCAGGGCCTTGGCGATGCGGACTTTCTCCTCCCGGGTCATGGATGCACCCGGACTCTGCTCGCCGTCACGCAGGGTGGTGTCGAAGATAATCAATTGTTCCTTGTCGCTCATGTGCTCACTCTCACGGCGCCACAGCCGCCGCTCGGGACGCCTGCAGTCGCTGTTTCGTTCGATCGAAGATGGTGCGTGCCGTATGGCCCACGCCGGGGTTTTGGTGTATATCCTTGCCCCTCAGGGCAGCAACGGACGCGCGAGCAGGAGCCGACGCAGGAGGGGGAGCGCCATTGGCCGGGAGTGGGATGCAAAGGGATGTGCCTTGCGATGTGCCGTCGGGTTCGACATGATCTTCAAGGATTCTATTTCAAAGAGAAATATAGCCCATCCTTTCTGGGATGCCAAGCGTCTACGTAGGCGCGCAGGGACATCAGGATCACCGACAAGAGGAGTCGGATGACAATTTCGAGGTCGCGTCGCGACGGCCATCGGCCGCATGGCCGATTAATCCGGCTTTTAGCCGTAACTCGAAGCCACCGGCTTTAGAGGCTGTCTAGAAACTTGGGTACCTGCCAATCGCTTGGAACTAAAGATTTCTCACTGCGCTCGAAATGACAAAGACGCGAGTTGTGGCATCCCGAAGCGCAGCGAGGGATCTTTATGCATCTCTCTTAACATTTAAAATCAAATGGTTAGCTTTCATACAGCCTCTTGGCTGATGGAATAGTCACATCCTTTGCGGGTAGTGGTAATGGGTCTGGATAACTTTAGCCTCTTCAGGGTATGCTAAGGTTATGTTATGCAAGGAAAAGCAGGTATTTCAGGCATTCACACATTTGGAAGCTAAATTCAGGGCAATTATACGCTATTTCGCGCCCGATTTGCCGGCCTCGGAAATCGCCGAGCTGAGTGGAGCCGCCCGACGATTAATCAGCTATTCATGAAGTTACGAATCGGGATCGCCTAGGTTTGTAACGCTTCATCACCTCTATCCGGTGAGGTTGAAGTCGATGAATCTTATTTTGGCGCCGTCGGGTCTGGGCTTCGACTTTTTTTCACGTAAATGCTGACGTAGCGCGGTATTGACTTTTTCCAACGTTCGATTGTCCGTCCATTTGTTGTAGTTAGTTAACCAGCCGGTAAGGGGGAAAGTCTGTTGGCAGGTAGCGCCATGGACAACCGGCTTTATTCAGATAAAAAACCGCATTCAGGATTTCGCAAAGATCGGTCGTTCGTGGGCGTCCAGTGGTACAGGGTTCGAGCTCAGCGAAAATAGGCTGGAGAATTTCCCACTCTCCATCAATGAGGTCGCTCGGGTACCTGATAGGAGATTGAGTCTTTTCAGGAGTCATAGTAGAATCCGAAATAAAAGTGCTCACAGCTATTATACCACCAGAAAATCCGATTTTTTCATTAATGCGGAAAAATGATTCCCATGTTCATCGGGTGTCTTGGTCGTGGCCGAAGACCAGGGGCCGGGTGTAGTGGTCGATGGTGGGAGCGGCGATGTTCAGGAGCAACACGGCAAAGGCCACCGCGTCCGGATAGCCGCCCCAGGTTCGGATTACGAAGACCAACACGCCGATCGCGGCCCCGAACATGAGTTGGCCCTTGGGAGTGGTACAGGCGGATACCGGGTCGGTGGCAACGAAGAAGGCCCCCAGGATGGCCCCGCCGCTGAACATATGGAAGGCGGGGAAGGGGTGAGTTTGGGGGTCCAGGGACCAGAAGAAGCCAGCGGTGAGGACCAGACCCAGCAGCATGGACACCGGGATGCGCCAGCCGATGACCCGCCTCCAGATCAGAAAGACGCCTCCGAGCAGGAACCAGTTGCCGACCCACTCCCAACCACGGCCGCCGAAGTCTCCCCACAGGGGACTGGCGCGGATCTCGTCGATGACCCGATTCTGGTTGAGCTGGGTGCGCATCTGGTCCAGAGGCGTAGCCATGGTGATGGCGTCCCAGGTAAGCCCTTCGGGCGGCATTCCCGTAAAAATCAGGCGTACCGAGTCGGTAAAACCGAGGACGTGCTCCGCCAACATGTAGGGTGGGAGCCAGCTCGTCATGGCCACGGGATAGGAGACCAGTAGGAAGATGTAACCCGCCATGGCCGGATTGAACGGGTTGTGGCCCAGCCCTCCGTACAGCTGCTTCGCTACTCCGATGGCGAACACCATGCCGACCAGGGTCAACCACCAGGGCAGGATGGGTGGTACCGCGAGGGCGAAGAGCAGGGCCGTGACCAGGGCGCTCAGATCCCGAATCGCCGGCCACGCCGGGCGGCCGCGCAGTTTGAGCACGACGGCCTCGGTAAGGACGGCGAATAGGCTTGCCAGGACCAGGTTGATGAGGATGCCCCAGCCGAAGTACCAGATCATGGCCACCGTCCCCGGAATCATGGCCAGGATGACCTCGCGCATGACCCGGTCGACCCGATTGGGGCGACTGCCGTAGGGGGAGGAGACGATGATGCCCGCCATGCCGTGCCCTCAGCCCTCGCCGGCCGGTTCCGCCGGGGCAGTGGCCGCAGCTCGACGCCGCTTCTCGACCGCAGCGATCTGCCGCCGTTGAGCAAGCGCCAGGTTCCGGGTGTTCTTCGGGTCGAGACCCTGCTCGACCTGTGCCGCCTTCTTGGCCGCGACCCGCGCTTTGGCCGCCTCGATCGCTGCCCGTTTGGGGTCCTGGGTGGTCGCAGCGCGGTCGCGTCCCCCCTCTGCTCCGGCGGTGGCCGGGGTCGTGGTTAGGGCTTCCTGCCGGCGACGCAGCCTGGTCTTACGCTCCCGTTCCAGGCGTTCGAGTCGCGCCGTTCTGGCCTCGTAACGGATCCGCGCGTGCTCAGCGGTATGCTGGTCCCGTTCCCGGGCCCGGATCTCCGCCTTCGCGTAGCGGTAATACTGCACCAGCGGGATGTGGGAAGGGCAGACCTGGTCGCAACAACCGCACTCGATACAGTCGAACAGCTGGTAATCCCGCACCTTATCCAGGTCTTTGCACCGAGCATACCAATACAGCTGCTGGGGCAGCAGGCGCGCAGGGCAGACCTCGGCGCACTTGCTGCAGCGGATGCAAGGCTGCCCCGGTCCGGGGTCCGGTGCCTCTTGGTCGGTCAGGGCGAGGATGCAATTGGTCGCCTTGGTGATCGGCACCTGCTCGGAATCCAGAGTAAAACCCATCATGGGACCGCCCAGTACCAGCCTGCGGATCTCCCTGGCGAGCCCGCCCGCCGCCTGGATCAGGTCGCCGACGGAGGTACCGACGCGGGCTTCCAGATTGCGAGGCTCCCGGAGACCACGTCCGCTCAAGGTGACATAGCGGGCGATCGGCGGCCTGCCCTCGATTACTGCGTCGGTCACCGCGGCGAGGGAGGCCACGTTCTGACACAGGATCCCGATCCGGGGCGGGGTGCCGTTGCTCGGCACCTCCCGGCCGGTGAGGATACGGATGAGTTGCCTCTCGCTGCCGCTGGGGTAGCGGGTGGGAATGGCACAGACCTGGGTGGAGGCCGCGATGTCGCTCTCCGCCACCGCCAGCCGCATGGCCTCGATGGCCTCCGGCTTGTTGTCCTCGATGCCGATCAGGCACTTGGGGGCGCGCAGCAGATGCATGACGATGCTTGTTCCCTGGACGACACGGCCGGAGTGTTCCCGCATCAGCATATCGTCGCAGGTAATGTATGGCTCGCACTCGGCGCCGTTCACGATCAGTGTCCGAATCGGCTGGTGTGGTCCCGGATCGAGCTTGACATCGGTCGGGAAGGCAGCGCCCCCCAGCCCCACGATGCCGGCCCACCGGATACGCTCACGGAGCACCGAGGCATCCAAGGCTAGGTAATTTGTGAGAGACTTGGGCAGCCGGGCCCACTGGTCCAGGCCATCGGTCCTGATAACGATGCAGGTGCCGCCGAGCCCGGACGGGTGGGGAATCGGCCGTTTCTCGATGGCGATCACCATCCCTGAGCTGGAGGCGTGGACCGGCGCGCTCATATAACCCTGGGGCTCGGCGATCCGCTGGCCCTTCAGCACCCAGTCACCGACCCGAACCAGGGGCCTAGCGGGGGTACCGATGTGCTGTCGCAAGGGTATCGCCAGGCGCGCCGGCAGCGGTGCTGCGGCTACCGGTCGGCCGGTCGACAGCGCCTTTTCATCGGGCAGGTGAATGCCGCCATGGAACTGCCATAGCCGCTGCCGGAGGTTGGGTGGGGGGAGGTGCAAGATTACAGATCCGTTCGGTAGGGTTAAAGATTTTTAGCCGCAAATGAACGCAAATGGGATCGATTCCGAATTTGCGTCCTTTGCACCTTTGCGGTACCAATTTTCTGGTAGCTGGTAGCTGGTAGCTGGTAGCTGGTAGCTGGTAGCCTCCCTGTGTCCTCCGCGTCTTTAGGGTTCACCGCCCCCGGCTGTAACGTCGGGGCGGTCGGGGGAGCGGGATAGGTGGGATAAGGCCACTTCCAGGTTCCCAGGTCCGCCACGACCGGCACCATCCGGATGCAGTCCACCGGACAGGGAGAAACACAGAGCTCGCAGCCGGTGCATTCGTCCGCGATGACCGTATGCATCTGCTTGGCGGCGCCGAGGATGGCGTCCACCGGGCAGGCCTGAATACACAGGGTGCAGCCGATGCACAGCTGCTCGTCGATGACCGCCAGGGCCTTGGGCGGTTCCTCTCCGGCTTCCGGCGGCAAGGAGTCCTTGCCGAGCAGATCGGCGAGGGCCAGGATCACGGTCTCGCCCCCCGGCGCGCACTTGTTGATCGCCACCTCGTCTCTGGCCACGGCCTCGGCGTAGGGGCGGCAGCCGGGATATCCGCACTGTCCGCACTGGGTTTGGGGCAACAGGGCGTCGACCTGATCGGCGACGGGGTCGCCCTCCACGCGGAAATGGACGGCCGCGTAGCCCAGGAGCAGCCCTAAACAGGCGGCGAGGACCGCGAAGGCGGCGATAGCGATCAGCATATGCGCCTTCTCTTTACGAGGTTACGAGTCCGGTGAAACCCATGAAGGCCAGAGACATGAGGCCGGCGGTAATCAAAGCGATGGCGCTGCCCTGGAATGGCGCGGGCACATCCGCCACATCCACCCGCTCACGGATGGCCGCGAACAGGGCGAGTACCAGCGAAAAGCCGACGGCGGCACCGAAACCGTACAGGGCCGACTCGACGAAGGTCCGTTGTTCCTGCAGATTAAGCAGGGCCACGCCGAGCACTGCGCAGTTGGTGGTGATGAGGGGGAGAAAGATGCCCAGGACCTGATACAGCATGGGACTGGTCTTGTGCATCACAGTCTCGGTGAACTGGACCACGGCGGCGATGACCAGGATGAAGGCGATGGTACGCAGGTACTCGATCCCCAGGGGCACCAGCAGGTAGGTATTAACCAGCCAGGCGGTGACCGAAGAGAGGGTAAGCACGAAGGCGGTCGCCAGCCCCATACCGGTAGCCGTCTCCAGCTTCCTGGAAACGCCCATGAAGGGGCAGAGTCCGAGGAACTTGACCAGCACGAAGTTGTTGACCAACACGGTGCCGACTAGGATGAGGGCATATTCTTTCATGGGGATTTTTCTTTGCCGCAAAGGCAAACGCAAATCGGGCGAAACCGGTTCGCCATCACCGACGGTTCCCGATCCGTTGGCGTTGATTTACTGCTGAAGCCCATGCCCCATCATAGGGTTGCGAACGGTGTGATTTCAACAAAGTATTGGTGTAGGAATTGTCGCCAGGTCCGGTGTACGGCACCGACCGAGAGCTCTGTGCCCAACCAGTTATTCTAACGCAAAGCCCTTTCTGGCAGAGATTCCCGGCGCACGAGATCGGGGCAGCAATGATTATTATTCGGTGGTCCTGCGCACAGGATTTCTCACTGCGCGAGGTTACAGGTTCCCGATCAGGTGTTCCCCATCTTCGTGTACCGCAGCTAGCTTCAGGTCGAGGATTCGATTTGTCGGGTCTTCCGTCACAGCGATACCTACTCTGACGGGGAGATAATTCGGCGTGTAGCCGAACCACTCGCCCTCCTGCGAGTCGCCGTAACGACCTTCCACCAGGACTGGCAGGCGCCGGTCGACGAAGCACGCCAGGATTTCGCGTTTCATCCGGCGTCCCAGGGCATGCAGTTGGTGTCTGCGGTCCTTCTTCGTCCGGTCACCAACCTGCCCCGGCAGGGTTGCGGCCTTGGTGCCTGCTCGCGGTGAATAGGGAAAGATATGGAGGTGGCCACAGCCCAGCGATTCCACAAAGGACAGGGTCTGTTGCCACTCGGCCTGGGTCTCGCCGGGGAAGCCGACGATGATGTCGGTGGTCAGGTTGAAGTCCGCCACCTGGTTCCGGGCCGCTGCGGTCAGGCGCGCGAAGTCTCGGGTTCTGCAGCGCCGGGCCATGCGGCGCAGCACCGCATCCGATCCGCTCTGCAGGGGCAGGTGCAGATGAGGCAGCAGACGCCGGTCCGTGAACAGCTCCCAAAATCCCACGGGCAGGTCCCAGGGCTCCAGGGAGCCCAGGCGTATGCGGGGCACATCGGTGTCGGCGAGGACAGCGCGGATCAGTGCCGACAGATCGCCGCGGCCGCCGCTTCCGTACCCCCCGAGATGGACGCCGGTAAGTACGACTTCCCTGACCCCTGCCGCGCCCAGCCGGTTGATCTCCGCCACCACTTCGGCAAGCGGACGACTGCGTTCCTCACCCCGGGCGAGAGTCACGATACAGAAGGTGCAGCGGTGGCGACAGCCATCCTGGACCTTGACAAAGGCTCGTTGGCGACCGCGGACGAACAAGGGTTCGGTCGTTTGCTCCGGGATACCCTGGGTCACGGAATCCAGGTCGAATTCCCGGGCGGTGATCGCTACCAGACGGTCCTTGTCCCAGTTGGGTACCAGCAGGTCTACGCCCTGCTCGCGGGCCAATGCGTCGCTGTCCAGTGAGGCGAGACAGCCGCTGACCACCATCTTGGCACCGGGATTGGCGCGCCGCGCGCGGCGCAGCAGCTTGCGGGATTTGCGTACCGCCTCGGCGGTTACCGCACAGGTGTTGACCACGACCAGGTCGGCCGCTTCCGGATCGGTCGTAACCAGATGGTCCTGCCGTTGGAACTGCCGGGCCCAGGTCTGCAGCTCCGCCTCATTGAGCCTGCAGCCAAGTGCCTGAAGATTTACTCGCATTCTTCCGTAGGGTGGGCTGTGCCTACCGAAGATTTTGCCCACCCACGACTCATCCGATTTCAATTGGTCCTTCCGGGAATTCTTGTTCGCCGCAAATGAACGCCGATGAACGCAAATCGGTTGCCGAGGATCAGATGCTCTTTTCTGTCCACAGATGACATATTTCAGCTGTGGAAATCTGCGTAATCTGCGGATAAGAGGATGGCGTTATAGACCATGCGCTTAGGACATCACCTGCGCGGGAGTCATGCCGAGGTGCGGTATGGACCCCGGAGGCGGTGGGGTCGGTGCATTCTGGTGGATCAGCAGGCGCCAGCCGTGGTCGCCTTTACGGTAGACATTCAGGGCATAGACGGCCGGTTGCGGCGGGTTTCCGGGGATGCTGACCTGCTCCTCCACAAAGTGGATGGCCAGGTTATCGGCCTCCAGCCAGCGGATGTGGCGGACCCGGATATCGATCCGGATTTCTCCCTCGGTCAGGGGACGGAAGGCCTGGTGTACCTCGGCCCCGTGCAGCAACGGCCGCATGGGGAGCAGGCAGGCGATGGCGTCCGATTCCTCCCAGACGCCGCGCAGGCGCTCGGCGTCGCGCTCCTCGATGGCATCATAGAAGGTATCCTCGGCATCCTGCGGGGTAGCAAAGGCTGGGGTCATGTTACGCCTCGTTTCCAATGCCTGCGGGGGTAGACGGAAACTACTAAATTGCGCGCATCGACGCGAATTGTCATTCCCCGCGCCCGCGGGGGGACCCCGCGGAGACAGAGGTTATTCGTGGTTCTTCGTTTCCCGCTCCTATGGAGGGTGTCGCAAAAGCCCGTCCGTGGGGCGTAGCGCAGGCGTCCCCGCCTGCATTTTTCGATGCAGGCGGGGACGCCTGCGCTACTTTTGCGACACCCTCCTACGGGGACCAGGTGGATTTTCTTAAAGGAAAATGCGGCCCCAACGCTTCGTTTCCAGTGCCCAGGGGGCAGAGGTAAAACCACGAATGAACACGATCGGGGGCTATTCTTTCCCGGCCTCTTGGCGACCACGCCGCGGGATGCGGATGCGGATGCTGTCTTTGCCGTCCTCGCGGCTCATGGCGCTCAGGATACCGTCCGGGGGTACTGCCAGGCGGCGGTTAGTGATACCGGACGAGTAGCTGAAGCTACGCATGAGTCTGCGGCCACCATCGAAGCTGTCCTTTTGTATCTGCTGAGCGGCGTGCGTCCGGCTGAGCAGGAGCCAGTGCCCCTGGGTACGGATCTGCACCCTTTCAGGATCCGCCCCATCGAGTGCGATAGTGAGAGTGTAGGCATCATCCGATGTCGCGCGGGAGACCCGGAATCCAGAGGGCCCTGCGAAGCCCTGGCCACCGGAATCGGGGTATCTCCGGGGAAACCCGTAACCGGGATCTGTGGGTGCGGGCGGTACCGGCTCCCAGGGGTCCACCAAGGCTGCCTCGGGGCCGTAGCGGGGGGGCCATCGGTCGGTATATCCGCCGGTCCGATCGGTCGGTGGTGTAAGACCAAGCCCATAGCTCCCGGCCCCTGTCGGCGGTTCCGGCAATGCCGTTTCCGGATATCCGATCCGGTAGCCGGGACCATAGGGGCCATGGCCATAGGGTGTCCAGGCCATGGCCGGTGGGAACAAGCCGATACCCAGAGCGGTAACCAGGAGAGAGACCGGTCGGATGTTACTCGCCATCGAAGAGCACCTCGCTTTCCGCAAGACCCCGCTGCAACGGATAGATACCCGTCACCCCTGAATGGTAAAGAACCCGCCAAATGGCGGGCTGCTTTGCGTTCGAGGGACCGGATCGGCCGACTCAGGTCCCCACCGTCCCCATCACAGCGAAGCTCTTGACGAAGGGACCGGCCATGCGGGGATCTTTTATCATGCTCTTGTAGTCACCGACCTTGAACTTGAGCTTTCCGGTACCGTAGGCCATACCCAGGCCTGTCATACCGATGCTTTTTTCGAGCCACTTGTCCCAGTTTTCCTTGTCGGCACGCAAATCCCAATTCATCTCACCGCCGTTCCAGCTACCAGCGCTCGTGCACTCGCCTTTCTCCACCTTCAGAAAACCACGGGGGGCATCTTCACCTTTGAAGCCGTAGCAGATGACGGAGTCGAAGCCGATGTCGGCAAGCTTGTCCTTGATTTCGGGCTCGGCGTTCCAGGCGTCCTTGAATTTCTTCATCCACTCATCGGAAAAAAGTTCAGCCATCGTCGTTGATCCTCCGGGGAATTTTTTAGATGGCCGCCGCTCCAGGCAAAGCGCGGCGACAAGTTGAACGTTCAGGTCCCACGCGGGTCGCCTCCTGCCCGCCCTCGGACACCCGTATTCTAACAGGACGGCGTGAAAAACGTCGCAGACTCTTTCTCACCGCCAGGGCGAGCGCGTATAAAGCTTCAGGATACGCATCGGCCTATTTTCTCCCATTCATCGTTAACGACCTGACTGCTTCTAGGATTTTTCAAGGTCTCTACAGATGGTGCGTTGCCACATCCAGATGGTGCGCTGTCACATCCGCCCGCCGCTTCAACAGGCCGATGACGCGCTCGGTCAGGATTAGCTCCATCGCATACATCATCTTGCCGCCGGGAATTACCAAGGTATTGAAGCCGGTAATCATGGTCCCGTCGATCAGGCCCTTAAGATTGAGCTTATACTCCACGCTGGGCTTCGGTTCCAGAAAGTGGATCAGGACCAGGCTCTGATCAGCGGTCGGGATGTTGTCTACGCAGAAGGGATTGCTGGTATCGATGAGGGGAATACGCTGGAAGTTGATGTGGGTCGCGGAAAACTGGGGCACGATATAGTGCATGTAGTCGTACATCCGACGGTGGATCGTCTCCAACACCACGTCCTGTCGATAACCCCGCTCCGCCGTGTCGCGCTTGATCTTCTGTACCCACTCGAGGTTGATGGTCGGACACACGCCGATCAGCAGATCCACCTCCGCGGCCATATTGATGTCGCCGGCGATCACGCCGCCGTGCAGCCCCTCGTAAAAGAGCAGATCTGTATCCGGTGGAATCGGCTCCCAAGGCGTAAAGGTGCCCGGCTCCTGCCCGAAGAGCGCGGCCTCCTCCTCGTTATGGATATAGTAACGGCGCTCTCCCTTGCCGGATTCCCCATAACAGCGGAACAGCTCGAGCTGCTTGTCGAACAGGTTTGCTTCCGGCCCGAAGTGGCTCAGGTTGCGGCCTTCCGCCTTGGCCTGCTCGAGCGCCTCTTTCATCTGCTGCCGATCGAAGCGGTGAAAACTATCGCCCTGGATAGTCGCCGCACGGGCGCCGACCCGCCGGAAAATATGCTCCAGCGCATCCTTCACCGTGCTGGTCCCGGCGCCGGACGAGCCGGTTACGGCGATGATCGGGTATTTCTTCGACATGCTGATCTCTACTTCGCCCTATTTCCACGCGGTTGGGGACCTTTATCCGCAGACTACCCGGATTGTTACAGATGCTTCCGTTCCTTGCCAGGAACTTGGCATGGTAAGCTAGGGTGAGCGCGTATAAATTCTAACCAAAATGGCCTTAGCGCGGTAGTCGTCGTCCCAAGTGGCCTGGCGTCGCTTCTGTGCCGGACGCAGGGAGGAGGATTCGCGCTCAAATAGATTCATGCACAGGTGCCGAATTACCGTCATGATGGCTGGTGCATTCCCTTTGCGAATGTGGCTGGCGTCTTCCCGGAACACCACGTCAAGGCGTAGCCACTGCAGCCAGAAAGAGCAACCGCAATGAAGCTGATTCGATGCCGTGTGACCGACATCCCAGGTGAGAGGGTTGGCTAACCCCAGGGGTACCGTGCGCCCGTTCGTCCCAACTATCCGGCGTGCAAACTGTTTGGGCTGGACTGATAAGCTGAGCTTATTCCCCAGTGCCCCGGTTTTTGGTATGAGTTGAGATGGGATCTACCATAAAATTTTTGATTTGGGTCTAGATAACTTTAGAATGGGTTTTCTTTCAAAAGAGTAAGTATTCTAGAGAGATCTTCCTCCCTCATCGGTGATGAAATCTGAATTCACATTCCTTGCGGTGTAAAAGGAACGCTCGTCGGGGAACACCATTGAGCTTTGCAAGTCTTCGTTTGGCATATGACCAGAATGATTCAATGCCATTGATATGGCAATTACCGCGGGTAAACTCATGCTCACCATGATGCACCCGGAAATGCTTTTTGTAGCCCATGTCCACCAGCCCGGTGTAGCCTCTCCAGCCGTCCGAGTGGATGCTGCTTCCAGCGCTACCCGACCCCGGATCGCTCTCTGTAGCTGCTTCCTGGAGGCGTCAGGGACGATTTCCGTGTAGCTTTCCCGTAGCGTTCTAGGATTCCGAAGATGATCGTTTTACCGCCCGCTCCGCGACCCTTTTTCCGCGAACGCGGCGTGCGCCAAAATAAGATTCTTCGACTTCAACCTCACCCGATAGAGGTGGTGAAGCGTTACAAACCAGGGCGATCCCGATTCGTAACTTCATGAATAGCTGATTAATCGTCGGGCGGGCTCCACTCAGCTCGGCGATGTTCGAGGCCTCGGCGATGTTCGAGGCCGGCAAATCGGGCGCGAAATAGCGTATAATTGCTCTGAATCTAGCTTCCGAAATGTGTGAACACCTGAAATACCTGTTTTTCCTTGCATAACATAACCTTAGCATACCCTGAAGATGCTAAAGCTATCCACACTCTTGATTTATTATGGGCTACGAGAGGCTGGGTTGAGAGGTACGAAACCCAGCGTTTACGGGCAAGCCTGGTTTGCCGGGTCTCGTCCCTCGACCCAGCTTACCGGCTTAAAATCAATGGGTTAGTTTTTAGACAGACTCTTGGGTTGCAGGGATTTTGGATTCGGAGGTGTCAGCCGTCAACCGTTTGCCCCAGGCGGCTGCGGATTTCTTCGTCCAGGCAATCGAGGGTGTTCGGTTCGGTGATAGGGGTACCGTCGGCGGTGGTTATGAAGAAGATATCGTCCGCCCGGGCGCCGATGGTGGCGATCTTGGCGTTCTGCAACCGGATGCCACAGGCGTCGAAGGTGGCCCCGATGGCAGCGAGCAGGCCCGGCCGGTCGAGGGTGACCAGGTGCATGACGGTCCTGTGATTGCGTTTGTCTTCGGAGAAGTACAGCCGGGTTTCGGTCGGGAAATGGCGGAGTTGGCGGGGTACGGGGCGTGCGACCTGAAGGTTCGGTGCCTTCAGTTCGGATAATTCCTGTACCAGGGCCTTCTGAATCTGCCGCACCTGGGTGTCGTCGTGGATGGGGGATGATCCCTTCGTTTCCAGCACATAGTAGGTGTTGAGTGCCATCTGGTCGTCCGTGGTCATGATGCGCGCATTCAGAACGCTCAGTCCCCAGCGGCCCAGCAGCGCGGTCGTGCATGCGAATAGGTGCTTTTGATCCCGGGTGTATATGAGGACCTCCGTACCGCCCCGGTGGGTCAAGGGTCGGATGGCGACCAGAGGCAAGGTCTCCGCGGCAGTCCCTAGTATGGTTCTAGTCTGCCAGGCCACCTCGTCCGGGGAGTTGTGCAGGAAGTAGTCGAGACTGAACTTGATCCAGAGTGCCGTACAGTCCTCGCCGGTTATGCCGTCCTTGGACAGCAGGCGGAGGGTCTCGGCCTGCTTCCGCTGGATTATGTCGTCCTGGGCCTGGGGGTTGTCCAGCCCGCGTTCCAGGGCGCTCCGCGTGTTCTGGTAGAGATCCCGCAGCAGTGTGTCCTTCCAGGAGTTCCAGCCTTCCGGATTGGTGCCCTGGATGTCGGCCACGGTCAGCAGATAGAGATAGTCCAGGCGGCTTAAATCCCCCACTTCCGCGGCAAACGCCTGGATGACGTCCGGATCACCGGTGTCTTGGTATTGGGCCGTCATGGACATCAGAAGGTGCTTCTCCACCAGCCAGCCGACTAGTCGGCTGTCGTAGTCGGATAGGCCATGGGTACGGCAGAAGTCCCAGGCGTCACGTGCCCCCAGGTGGGAGTGGTCTCCGCCGCGGCCCTTGGCGATGTCATGAAACAGGCCAGACAGGCACAGTAGCTCGAACCTGGGGATGGTGCGGGCGATGGCGCTGCACAGGGGGTGTCCTGGGGGGGCAGGCTCCGGGGCATATTCCGGGGTCATAAAGGATCTCAGATTGCGCATTACCCGGAGGCTGTGCTCGTCTACGGTATAGACATGAAAGAGGTCGTACTGCATGCGCCCGACGATCTCGGCAAAGGTCGGAAGGTAGGCGGCGAGCACGCCGTATTCGTTCATCCGCTGCATCGCATAGGCAACCCCCGGGTAACGCATGATGGCGATGAACAGGTGGCGGGCGCGCGGATTTCCCCGTACCTTGGCATCGATGAGGTGGCAGTGCTCGCGGATGAGACGGATGGTGCTGGCCCGGATGCCTACGATCTTCGGATGGGTCTGCAGGATGTTAAAGATCTCGATGAGGGCAACCGGATCGCGCCGGAAGACGTCGCCTCCGGTCACCTCGAGAAAACCGCTGCGGGATTGGAAACGCTCGTTGATCGCGACCGGTGGCTCTAGCCGGTCGTGGAGTAGGATGGCCTCCCGAAATAGCTGGAGCAGCATTTCGTTGAGGCGGTTGAGCTCCATCACGGTGCGGTAGTAGCCTTGCATGAACTGCTCGACCGCCAGATTTTCACGTTCGTCCGTGAAGCCGAACTCCTGGGCCAGGGTGCGTTGGTAGTCGAACAGCAGTCGGTCCTCGCTACGCCCGGTGAGGCGGTGGAGCGCGAAGCGGATGCGCCATAACATGGATTGACCCGCCATCAGGGTCCGGTGCTCGCGCTCAATGAGGAAGCCGTGGGTGACCAGGTCGTGCAGATTCTCGGCATCGAAATGGCGTTTGGCCACCCAGCCGATCATCTGGATGTCACGCAGCCCACCGGGATTTTCCTTGATGTTGGGCTCCAGGTTGTAGGCGGTGCCGCCGAACTTGTGCCAACGGGCCTTCTGCTCGTCGATCTTGGCAGCAAAGAAGTCCTCGCTCGACCAGATGCGGTCGCTGGCGGTGGCGACCTGCATGCGCTCGAACAGGTTCGGTGAACCAGTGAGCAAGCGGGCCTCGATGAGGTTGGTAATCACGGTAGCATCGGCACCGGCCACCTGTACGCAATCTTCGATGGTCCGGATGCTGTACCCCAGCTTCAGCCCGATGTCGAAGAGGAAGGTGATCAACTCCCCGCCGGCACGGCTCAGGTCCTCCTGCCCGGCATTTTCCAACAGGATCATGACATCCACGTCGGAACCCGGATGCAGCTCCCGGCGCCCATAGCCCCCGACCGCCACCAGCGCCGCACCCGCCCCCACCGGCATATGACGTTGCCAGGTCGCTTGCAGCAGCTGATCCACCAGATGGCTGCGCGCGAGGACCAGGTCATCGACCGATGCGCCCTGGTCATAGCACCCGAACAGGTACTCCGTACCCTCGTTCAGGACTCGGCGAAAGGCAGCAACAGAATCGTCACCGCTGTTCAAGAGGGGTTGCAGTTCGGCCTGGGTACCAGGGGCTGTTGACATAATCATAAGTGCCAACCGCTAATAGGACAAGATTAACAAGATGCTCAGGATTAACAGGATTGTTTTCTGAATAATCAATTATAATATCCTGTTAATCCTGGAAATCCTGTACCATTAGGAGACAAGTTCGGAGGTTAGGGTTTCCAGCCGGATGCCGTATTGCGGTCAGTCGTCGCTCACGGGGCGGGCGGTTTCTCGCGTTCTTCGCCGCGAAGGGTCAGGATCTCGTGGCCGTCCCGGGTGACCAGCACCGTATGCTCCCACTGGGCGGACAGGCTGCGGTCCTTGGTGACCACGGTCCAACCGTCGGGCAGCAGCTTGATATCGCGCTTGCCCGCATTGATCATGGGCTCTACGGTAAAACACATACCGGGCCTTAGGGTGATCCCGCCAAGATTACCATAGTGCAGTACCTGCGGCTCTTCATGAAAGGCGCGGCCGATGCCGTGACCACAGTATTCCCGTACCACCGAGTACCGTTTCCCCTCAGCGAAGCTCTGAATGGCGTGGCCGATATCGCCCAGGTTGGCACCGGGTCTGATCTGGGCGATACCGATCCACATCGCCTCCTGGGTCGTCCGGGCCAGGCGGCTGGCGAGGATGGAGGGTTCACCGACGAAGAACATCTTACTGGTGTCGCCGTGGTATCCATCCTTGATAATGGTGATGTCGATATTGAGGAGGTCTCCCTTCTTCAGTCGCTTGTTGCCGGGGATGCCGTGGCACACCTGGTGGTTGACCGACGTGCAGATGGATTTGGGAAACCCTTTGTAATTCAGGGGGGCCGGAATGGCTCGTTGCTCACTAGTGATGAAGTCGTGACAGATACGGTCGAGCTCACCGGTGGTGACACCCGGGCGAACATGCTCGTCGATCATCTCCAGGACCTGAGCGGCCAGGCGGCCGGCAACACGCATCCGGGCGATTTCCTCGACTGTCTTGATGAATACGCCCGTACTGCGGGAGGCTGCATCCATGGTGGTTCGCGAGGGCACAGCGGAAACCTGGGGGGTGTTCTCAATTAAGCTAGGGTCTAGATAACTTTAGCGTCTGCACTTGCATGCTAAGGTTATGTTATGCAAGTAAAAAACAGGTATTTTAGGCGTTCACACCTTTCCGAAGCCAAATTCAGAGTGATCATACGCTCTTTTGCGCTTGATTTACCGGCCTCGAAAATCGCTGAGTTGAGTGATGTAAGCCGCCCTAAGATTAATCAGCTACTCTTTGAAGTCACGAATTAGAGTCGCCCAGGTTTGTGACGCTTCATCGTCCTTCTCTGGCGAGGTTGAAGTCGATGAATCCTATTTTGGTGCGCGCCGTGTCCGTGGGAAGAAGGGTCGTGGAGCAGGCGGTAAAACGATTGTCTTCGGGATCCTGGAACGGCAAGGAAAAGTCTACACCAAGATCGTCCCAGCTGCCGCCAAAAAGCAGCTGCAGGCTGCGATCCGGGGCCAGGTAGCCCTTGACAGCATCATCCATTCGGACGGCTGGAGAGGCTATAATGGGCTGGTGGGCATGGGGTACAAAAAGCATTTCCGAGTGCATCGTGGCGAGAATGTATTTGCCCGTGGCAATTGCCATATCAATAGCATTGAGTCATTCTGGTCGTATGCCAAACGAAGACTTGCAAAGTTCAATGGTGTTCCACAACAAACGTTTCATTTACACCTCAAGGAATGTGAGTTTAGATTTCATCACCGAGAGAAAAATCTCTCTGAGAGAATACTAACTCTGCTGAGAAAAAACCCACTCAAATCCACTCTTAAAGTTACTAGACCCTGAGCTAATCCACGTAGCACAGGGCGTCCCGCCTGCCGGGAACGCGAGCGTTTCGCCCACGGGTGCAGGCGAGACGCCTGCGCTACCTTCTTGGTTTTGTGCAGCTGACCCGACTTAATCGAAAACGCCCCCTAGAAGAATTGCTCGAACCCGGCCAACATGTTATAAGACAATCTAAGGTTCGGCAAAAGTTGCCCGTCGCGGCAGCGACGGGTACTATGTCGACAGTCTCCGGGAGCGAAAAACAGTCGTTTTTCGCTCTATTTTTTGGCCTATTCTCGGGCCGGAGCGGCACACCGGTCACGGCCATCATTATTGTAAAAAAACCACACACGCATCGACACGGTGGGCCGGGTGCCCGCAAGCGGGTTACCCACCGGGATGTGTGGAGGCCAAACCCAAACCTTGACTGAGGTCTCGATAAATGAGCGAAGTTTCCATGCGCGACATGCTGGAAGCGGGGGTGCACTTCGGGCACCAGACTCGCTATTGGAATCCGAAGATGGGGGCCTACATCTTCGGCCAGCGTAACAAGATCCACATCATCAACCTCGAGAAGACCCTGCCCCTGTTTCAGGAGGCGATGAGCTATCTTGGGTCCCTGGTAGCCAATAACGGTAAAGTCCTGTTCGTCGGCACCAAGCGGGCGGCGCGGGATGCCATCCGTGAGCAGGCACTGCGCTGTGGCATGCCCTTCGTCGACCGTCGCTGGCTCGGCGGTATGCTGACCAACTTCAAGACGATCCAAAACCGTATCCGGCGCCTCAAGGAACTGGATGGGATGTTCGAGGACGGCGGCATCGATCGTTTCAGCAAGCGGGAGGCCCTGGGCTTAAGTCGTGAACGCACGAAGCTGGAGCGGAGCTTGGGCGGGATCAAGAATATGGAAGGGCTCCCCGATGCCTTGTTCATCGTGGATGTGGGCTATGAAAGGATCGCCGTCACCGAGGCCAACAAGCTCGGGATTCCGGTGGTCGGTGTCGTGGATACGAACAATGATCCGGGCTTCATAGACTATGTCATTCCCGGTAACGACGATGCCATCCGGGCGGTAAGCCTCTATATCGAGGGCGCGGCCTCCGCGGTGTTGGACGGGCACTCCACCGCCGCCGCGGTCGCGGCCGGGCGCGAAGGTGAGTTCGTCGAGCTGAACGATAAGCCGGCCGAGGAGACCAAGACCCCTGAAGCGACGTGAAGCCTCGGTCGGTGAGGATTTGCCTAGGGGCACCTTTTTCTAAAGCGCTCTGAAGCGTTACCCTCTGTACAGAGGGGTTCATTGCTTCAATAACTTTAGTGCGCGAAGCGCATCATAACGCAAATTATCATTAATTAATACTATATATTTTTTCTGTCCATTCCACCCAGGAATGAGTGCGGTAGAAGGGGTACTTTTTTTCGTGTTCATTCGTGGTTCTACTGCGCATCCATGAGGGGGGCGGCAAGCATGGCGATTACAGCTGCGTTGGTTAAGGAACTTAGGGAACGTACCGGTGCCGGCATGATGGAGTGCAAAAAGGCGCTGGTCGAGACCAAGGGCGACCTCGAAGCCGCCATCGAGGCGATGCGCAAATCCGGACAGGCCAAGGCCGCCAAGAAGGCGGGCCGGATCGCCGCCGACGGAGTCGTGGTCATCGCCGTCGCCGGGGATGCCGAGGCAGGGGTCATGGTCGAGGTCAACTGTGAGACCGATTTCGTGGCCAAAGACAAGAATTTCACCACCTTCGCCGAGACGGTGGCGGCGCGTGCCTTGGCGAGCGACGCGGCAGATATCGAGGCCCTGGAGACCATGACCCTGGAGGAAGGTGGGGATACCGACATCGCCCAGACCCGCGCGGATCTGGTGGCCAAGATCGGGGAAAATATCCGGCTGCGGCGTCTGGTCCGCTTCGATGGCGTGAAGGGTCAGCTCTCCAGCTACCGCCATGGAGTGCGCATCGGGGTCCTGGTGGAAATCGCAGACGGCAATCCGACACTCGGCAAGGACATCGCCATGCACGTCGCCGCTACCAATCCCCTGTGCGTCAGTGCCGACCAAGTGCCCGTCGCCGTCCTGGAGAGGGAGAAGGAGATCTTCCGCGCCCAGGCCCTGGAGAGCGGCAAGCCCGAGCAGATTGTAGAGAAGATCGTCGCCGGAAAGGTGCGCAAATACCTGGAAGAGATGACCCTGCTCGGCCAGGCCTTCGTCAAGGACACCGACATCACCCTGGACAAGCTGCTTGCCCAGGCGGGCGCCAAGGTCGTGCGTTTCGCCCGCTTCGAGGTCGGTGAGGGGATCGAGAAGAAGCAGGAGAACTTCGCCGACGAGGTCATGGCGCAGGTGCGTGGTGATTGATACGACTGCGTACAAATTCAGGAAACAAGAACCACAAATGAACACGAATGTTTCTATTCCCGACGCGCCGGCGTATTTGCTCCCCTCCCCCTCTGGAAGAGGGGATCAAGACAAAATTCATCGATTCCTTCAATGCGACCTCATAGTGGAATCGGCGTAGCACTGTCGGTGTGGTCTGAGCTGGGTTTCGTCCCTCAACCCAGCCTACAAACTCACACGGAGATAAAGAGAGGAAGAATCTTTGTGGCTTTGTGTGAGATCGAGAAAAAACCAATCCTGGGGGAGAGGGCGGCGAATACCCCAGCGCATATGGAAGGAACATTCGTGTCGATTCGTGCTAATTCGTGGTTCTACTGATTCCGCTGGCTTTCAGGCCCCAGAGCGCGTGCGGAAATAAGATGAAACAGGATACTAACCATTATCGCCGCATCCTCCTCAAGCTCAGTGGCGAGGCACTGATGGGGGATGGTACCTACGGTATCGATCCCGGGGTGCTCGGTCGCCTGGCCGGCGAGATACGGGATCTGATAGCTGCCGGCGTGCAACCGGCGCTGGTGATCGGCGGCGGCAATATCTTCCGCGGTGCGGGTCTGGCCCAGGGGGGCATCGACCGGGTCACCGGCGATCACATGGGCATGTTGGCGACCGTCATCAACTCGCTTGCCATGCAGGACGCGCTGGAGCGTCTCGGGGTGCCGGCGCGGGTCATGTCGGCGTTGCGGATCGACCAGGTCTGCGAGGGCTACGGTCGCCGCAGCGCCGTGCGTTATCTGGAGAAGGGGCGGGTGGTCATCTTCGCCGCCGGGACCGGCAACCCTTTTTTCACCACGGACTCGGCGGCCAGCCTGCGGGCAGTGGAGATCAATGCCGATCTGCTGGTCAAGGCGACCAAGGTCGATGGCATCTATTCCGCCGATCCGGTCGAGGACCCTGCGGCGGTCTTCTACCGGCGTCTGACCTACGATCAGGCCCTGCGGGAAAACTTAAGGATCATGGACGCTACGGCCCTGGTCCTGTGTCGGAACAGCGGTCTCCCGCTGCGAGTAATGAATATCTACGAGCCGGGCGCGCTGATGCGACTGGTCGGAGGGAGCGAGATCGGCTCCCTCGTGGAACCGGGGGAATGAAATGATCGAGGGCATCAAGACAGACGCCGCAACACGCATGGGTAAAAGCGTAGAATCCCTGCGGCACGAGCTGGCCAAGATCCGTACCGGGCGTGCGCATCCTGCTCTGCTCGATCACTTGGTCGTTTCCTATTACGGCTCCGACGTACCCATCAAACAAGTGGCGAGCGTCACGGCCGAGGATACCCGCACCCTCGCGGTCACACCCTGGGAAAAGGGCATGGTCCAAGCGGTGGAAAAGGCCATCATGCAGTCCGACCTAGGGCTTAATCCCAGTACGGCGGGGACGGTGATCCGGGTGCCCATGCCGCCCCTGACGGAGGAGCGGCGGCGGGACCTGATCAAGGTGGCCCGTCACGAAGCCGAGCAGGCGCGGGTAGCGGTTCGCAACATCCGGCGTGACGCCAATCACGAGCTCAAGGAAACGGCGAAGGAAAAGATGATCTCCGAGGACGAGGAACACCGCGGTGAGGAAATGGTGCAGAAGTTGACCGACAAGTACATCCGGAACATAGACGAGGTCCTCACCGAGAAGGAAGAGGACCTGATGTCGATCTGATCCGCTCCTTCGAATAGCCTTTGGATTTCGTGTCTTGGACGACCACACATCACCGTCTTCGAGCAACCAGTCCCGGCTGCACCTGCCACGGCACGTGGCAATCATCATGGACGGGAATGGCCGCTGGGCGTCGCGGCGCAGGCTGCCGCGTACAGCGGGGCACCGGGCAGGAATCAAAAGCGTGCGGGCCGTAGTGGAAGAGAGCATTCATCGGGGCATCGGGGTCTTGACGCTCTTTGCCTTTAGCAGTGAAAACTGGCACCGTCCCAAGGCCGAGGTCAACTTCCTGCTGGAGCTCTTCATGAGTACCCTGCGCACGGAGGTGGACCGGCTCAACGAGTACGGCGCACGGCTGCGGATCATCGGCGAGCACACGGCCTTTCCGGAAAAGCTGCAGTGTCTCATCGCCGAAGTGGAGGCAGCGACTCACACCAACGAGGCCATATTGCTCCAGATCGCCGCCAACTATGGGGGGCGCTGGGACATCGTGCAGGCAGCCCGGCGATTAGTCGCGGATGCGCGCGCCGGTAAGGTCACGTCGGAGGAGGTGGACGAGCGGTTCTTCTCCACCCGGTTGTCCTTTCCCGATCTGCCGGATCCCGATCTGTTTATCCGCACCGGCGGGGAGCAGCGGATCAGCAACTTCTTGCTCTGGCAATCGGCGTACAGCGAGTTCTACTTCAGTGATCTGATGTGGCCGAATTTCGGCGCCGTCGCCTATCGGGAAGCGTTGGCCGATTTTGCGCGCCGGCAGCGTCGGTTCGGCTCGACCGGCGACCAGGCCGACACCGGCGCTGAAGGCAGGTTCGATTAGGAGCGTTTGTGCCCGTAAGCAAGCTGCAGCAGCGGATCCTGACCACCCTGCTCGTCGTACCCTGGCCGGTGGCGGCCGTCCTTCTGCTGCCTACCCCCTACCTTGCCGTATGCCTGGGGCTGGTCCTGGTACCGGCGGTTTGGGAGTGGTCGGCCCTGGCCGGCATCGCGTCCCGTGCCGGACGGTTGGCCTACGTGGCCGCGGTGGTCTTGTGTCTGCTGGTCCTGTGGCAACCCTCACTGCGCCAGTGGTATGTGCATTTGACCGCGGCAGCAGCGGTCTTCTGGTGTGCCGTCGCGTTTGTTCTGTTCCGGTTACGTACCATCGAGCGCAGGTCGGGGTTTGACCTGACGCTGGCCGCGGCGGGATGGGTGGCACTCATCGGTTCCTGGCTCGCCATCGCGTACCTGCACGCCTACTCGTCCGTAGGTCCCTATCTGGTGCTCTTTCTGCTGGTGCTCGTGTGGGTAGCGGATATCCTGGCCTACTTCACGGGACGCCGGTGGGGACGCGCAAAACTGGCGCCCCTGCTCAGCCCGAACAAGACCCACGCCGGTGTCTATGGGGCCCTGGTCGGCGCCAGCCTCTGCGGGATCCTGTTGGGTTGGTCGCTGGGGTTGTCGCCCGGACCTGGAGTGCTACTGGTCGCGCTCTGTGTCCTGACGGCCCTTGTCTCAGTGATCGGCGACCTGTTCGAGAGCTTCGTCAAACGCAGCCGCGACCTGAAAGACTCGGGACAGCTGCTCCCCGGGCACGGCGGGATGCTCGATCGTATCGACAGTCTGACCGCGGCCGCTCCCTTTTTCACGTCAAGCATCCTGTGGTTGGATGCCCAGCTGGTGATCCTGAGCAAATGACCAAGCACGAAGAAGTAAACTACGAATCACGCGAATCTGCGCGAAGAGGCATTTTAGTTCTGGGAGCTACGGTAGATGTCACCAAGTGAAACGAACTGCACACAGTTGCAGTGATGCCCAAACGTTAAGTTGTCGAGCGCTCGTTTGCTTGGTTGGAAAAGTGTCGAAGCGGGAAACTCTCGAACCGTTTGGTCGAACTGCGTCCTTCGATACGCCGCATGATCTCGCTCGGCGCCCTACTCGGTGGCGCCGAGACAGACAGGTGCACGTGGTCTCTGCTCACGACACCTTTGAGAATCTCTATCTCAAACGCCTGACAGGTTTGGCGAATCGGCTCCCTCACCTCCAGACCCACGTCACCCTTAAGTACCTGATGCCGATATTTTGTAACAAATACAAAGCAATACTGTATCTTATATACGGTATGACTGCCGTACCGATAGTCCATCCGTGCCGCCTTATATCGTACAAAGGGTTCATGTCACAGATAAATCTGATCGCCTAAAGGCGATGGTTTTAACCTTATCTCGGAACGAGAGTTATGGGATATGGTAGACAAATCTCTTTTGGAGAAGATCCCAATCGCTGGAATTTCAACAGGGACCGAGATTTCAGAACCTTGGCTGCAACAGTATATCAATCAGATTCTAAGAAGATCGAAAATCATATCGGAGCTATCTGGAATTTTATTCACTATTATAATGCTGAGATTGCTCCCAAACTTGCGATCACTACAGATTAAGCACTACCTCTCTTTGTGATCAGGTTCCGGAGGGGACTGAATGGCTACGAAGAGGACAAGAAGATCGTTCATGGGCACTGGAACCCGCAAAACCCTTGCGTCTGAATTGCTGAAATCCCTGACCGGCAGCGTCAAGGATCTTCTGCCGATCATCGGGGTGATCGCCTTCTTCCAGCTCCTAGTACTCGGCCGGCCCATCCCCAATCTTCTAGAGCTGCTCTGGGGCACTCTGCTGGTGGTGGTGGGGCTGACCCTGTTCGTTCAGGGGCTCAAGCTCGGCCTGTTCCCGATCGGTGAGAATATGGCGTGGGACTTCGCCGCCAAGGGTAGTCTGCTGTGGTTGCTGCTATTCGCCTTTGCCTTGGGCTTCGGGACCACGGTCGCCGAGCCGGCCCTGATCGCGGTTGCCGAGGAGGCCGCCGCGATGGCGGCCCAGGGGGGTATGATCGTCGATACGACGGACGCGCGTGAGGCCTACGCCGAGGGCCTGCGCTATACCGTCGCCCTATCGGTAGGTGTGGCCATCGTGATCGGCGTTCTGCGTATTCTGCACGGTTGGCCGATTCAATACCTGATTATTTGCGGTTATCTCGGGGTGGTCATTATGACGGTCCTCGCTCCCAAGGAGATTATCGGCATTGCCTATGACTCCGGCGGCGTGACCACCTCCACCATCACCGTACCCCTGGTGACGGCCCTGGGCGTGGGGCTCGCCTCCAGCATCAAGGGACGTAATCCCATGGTCGACGGCTTTGGGCTCATCGCCTTTGCCTCCCTGACACCCATGATCTTCGTTATGGGTTACGGGGTACTGCTGTGATCGGGTACTTGCTCTCGCTCTGGGCCTCCCTGCTGGCGACCATCGACGACGTGCTGCCGATCGTCGGTATCCTGGTGGGCTTCCAGGTGCTGATTCTGCGGCGTCCCATTCCCAACCTCAAACGGGTGTTGCTGGGCTTCCTGCTAGTTCTATTGGGTCTAGCCTTTTTTCTCGAAGGACTGGAGCGTGCCCTGTTCCCCCTGGGTAGGCTCATGGCCGAACAACTCACCGCACCGGATTTCCTCGGGATAGCGGGCAGCGAGGTCGAGGGCGCCGAACACTGGGGGACCTACGTCTGGATCTATCTGTTCTCCTTCGCCATCGGATTCTCGACCGCCATCGCGGAGCCTTCCCTCATCGCCGTGGCCATCAAAGCCCACCAGGTGTCGGCCGGCGTCATTCACCCCTGGGGGCTGCGGGTTGCCGTGGCTATCGGCGTCGCCGTCGGGATCACGGTCGGCGCCTACCGCATCGTTACCGGGACTCCGCTCCATTACTACATTATCAGTGGTTATGTGGTGGTCCTGGTTCAGACCTGGTTCGCGCCACGGGCCATCATTGCCCTGGCCTATGACTCCGGGGGGGTCTCGACCTCCACCGTCACGGTCCCGTTGGTGGCGGCCCTGGGGCTGGGTCTTTCGAGCAATATCCCCGGGCGCAACCCACTCCTCGACGGTTTCGGGCTCATCGCCTTTGCCTGTCTGTTTCCGATCATGACCGTGATTGGCTACGCCCAGCTCAGTGAGTTCTTTGCCCGGCGCAAATCCGGTCCCGCGTCCTAATCCGCAGGAGAATGAACGCATGCACTTCAAGCTCATCCTGGCATTTGTCGAAGACAGCGAAACCCAAAACGTGATTGAGGCCGCCCGCAAGGCGGGGGCGACCGGCTCGACCGTTATCAACCAGGCCCGGGGAGAAGGGGTCGAGAAGTCCAGGACCTTCTTCGGCCTGACCCTGGAGACCCAACGCGACGTCATTTTGCTGCTGGTGGAGGAGCATCTGAGCCGCAGTATCCTGGAGACCATCGCCAAGGCCGGACACTTCGACGAGCGGCCCGGTTACGGCATTGCCTTTCAGGTAGATGTGGAGGACGCCGTGGGCGTCGATCATCAGGTGCGAAAGCTCTTCGAGACCGTGCAGGAGGAGATCCTGAAATGAACAATAAGAATAAGAAAAAGCTCGTGCGCGTCCGCGATGTCATGAAGCCCCAGTTCGATACCGTGGACGGCATGGCTACAGTGGCGCAGGCTCTGGAAACCATGGCCCATGTGGATACCAAAACGCTGGTCGTCAGGAAGCGCCACGCGGACGACACCATCGGTATGGTTGTGATCTCGGACATTTCCCGTCGGGTGCTGGCTGAGGACCGCGCCTCGGACCGGGTCAACATCTACGAGATCATGTCCAAACCCGTGCTGTCGGTGAATCCCGAGATGGATATCCGCCACTGCGCGCGCCTGTTCGCCCGCTTCGACCTGACCCGGGCGCCCGTAGTGCAGAACGGCGAGGTGATCGGGGTCGTGAGCCTTACCGATCTGGTCGTAAAGGGCATGATGCCCTATTTATAATGAGGTTGCGGTTATTGGCTGCGGATGGATTGAACCGCAAGGAATTGAACATGCCCGACGGTTGGTTGCCCCAGGCCCGGCACACACCCTGCCCCAACTGGGATGAACGCCCACCGAACATGGCCGTGGACCTGCTGGTGATTCACGGCATTAGCCTGCCGCCGGGGGATTTCGGTGGCCCCTGGATCAATAATCTGTTCCAAAACCGCCTCGACCCGCAGGCCCATCCCTATTTCCGAACGATTGCCGGGCGGCGCGTCTCCTCTCACCTGCTCATCCGCCGCGACGGCGAGCTGACTCAGTACGTGGATCTCCACCACCGCGCCTGGCATGCGGGAATATCGAGCTTCGAGGGCCGTGAGGCGTGCAACAACTTTGCCATCGGAATCGAGTTGGAGGGTGCAGACCTGATTCCCTACGAGGAGGTCCAGTATCGGGTACTGGCCCGGACGATGCAGGATATTCAGGCCCACTTCCCGGCTATCGGCCGGGAGCGCATCGTCGGCCACAGTGACATCGCACCCGGCCGCAAGACCGATCCGGGGCCCGCCTTCGACTGGGGGTATTTCCGCCGGCTCGTCGAGGCCGGGGGTCGAGGAGAGGGGCCACACAGCCGCTATCCTCTGGCACGGCAGTAGTGCGAATGATGAGTGATGAATGCGGAATGATGTCGTACCCCGCCGCCATGGGGTTCCACGACCGGACAAGCGTTGCCTTGGGGGCCCTCTTTATCGGGCCGCGCTTCGGCGTCGACACGGCCACGGGAAGCCATGACGGTATTGGGGCCGACTGGATAACCGCTCCGCTGTTCCAGGCCGTTCTCCGCGCCCATGACCAGTGGCGCATCGGCCTCGGTATCAGCGCCCCGTTTGGGTTGGACTGGAAATCATCAGCCTGGTCCCAACGCTGGTCTACCGGGTAACCCCGGTCTCAGCGTCGCGGCTGGTCTGGATTACTATAAGATCAAGTCCGCGCGGCTCGATTCCAGGCTGTCCAGGGTGCAGGGAGACGGCGACGGTTGGGGCTGGAGCGCAAGCTTCCTGTATCGCCGTGGGCGCTTAAGTCTCGGTGCCGCCTATCACTCCGCCTCCACCTTCGAACTCAAAGGCCGCTACCAGCCACTGAATCCCACACTCGCTTGCCTGGGAACGATAAGACCGGGTTCCGGTTTACCGCCGGCCCAAGCGGTGAAGCTAGGACCTCGACCTGCCCTGGCGCCTGCAGCTCGGTGCCCGCTACAAGCTTACCCGAAACCTGACGGTCGAGTTCGACTGGACGCGCACCGGTTGGGGAAGGTTCGATAAGCTTGAAATCAAGAGCAGAGCGACCGGGATGACCCTGGTCTCCGACACCAACTGGTGGGAAGGGAAGACACCGGTGCTTATCGTCTGGGCCTGACCTACGACCTTCTACCCGGTACCCAGCTGCGCTATGGATATGCCTTCGACAAGACGGGGCAAACCGCGGATCACTTCAGTTCCCGCGCGCCCGACAACGATCGCCATCTCTTCAGCCTTGGGCTCGGTTCAGGATCTGGGGCAGGGTTGGGCGCTCAACCTTGGCTACATGTACGTGGAGTTCGAGGACCGACGCGATCGCCGGCAAGTACAAGGCCCATGCCCACCTGTGTTTATATTGGAAGTGCGTAAGACCTTCTGACAGCCGGCAGATTCGGGCAATGCCCGCCGGGGACGGTGGGTTGCCCAACCTCACGAGTACCTCCTGAGCGGCCGTCATCATACCGATCACTCATGTTCCGGTCTGGATGTCTGATGAATCTATATAAGATATTGATTTATATATTTTTCTCTTGTTTTCCCTGCCTTGCTTGACAAGCTCACTCGGCTGCATTATTCTGCACTGCAGAAATTGCTGCGCCGCAGCAATTACCGGGGGTTACCTATTTTCCAACCAGCGGAGATACGCCATGAACGCGGAAAACAGTCTTGAAACGATGAAAGATATGGGCACCAAGACCATGGACAAGCTGACGGAGCTCGCCGAGCTCAACATGAAGACCTTGGGTAAAATGGCTGACGGTCATAAGAAGGTTGTGGATTTCATGATGGAGCAGACCAAGGAGCAGATGCAGCTGGCCAGTGAGGTCAAGGGCTTCGACGAGCTCGTCAGGAAACAGGGAGAGCTGGCCAAGAAAACCAGCGAGCGTCTGCTGGAGGAGTCCAAGGAGGGCATGAAGGTAGCCAGTGAGGTCCGTGAGGACTATCGCAACTTTGTCCAAGAGGGGATGAACCTGCTCTCCGATAAGGTCCGCAAAACTACGAATATGTGACGGGGAAAATTCTGGCTTGCGCCCGGGAACGCAACGAGGTTCCCGGAGCGTCGAACAGGATAAATTCAGAAGCTGTCTGGTTAAAATAGATCGTAGTGAAAATGGTCTGAAACGAGAAAGAGTTAGACAGTTTTTCAGCCCGGCGCCTGCCGGGTTTTTTCAGTTCGCTACGCCCCCTGCCGGCCAGTCCTGCGATAGGCCAGCACCAGCAATAGCATCCCGCCCAGGACCATCGGCAGGGTCAGGACCTGGCCCATGGTGAGCCAGTCGAAGGCGAGATAGCCGATGTGAGTGTCCGGCAGGCGGACCAGTTCGGCGAGCAGGCGAAAGACGCCGTAACCGAGCAGAAACATACCTGACATGGCCATCCTCGGCCGCGGCCCGACGGAGAAGATCCAGAGGACCAGGAACAGGGCAAGGCCCTCCAGGGCGGCCTCATAGAGCTGGGAGGCATGCAGCGGCGGGCTCCACTCGGTGCCCGGTAGTAGTCCCCTACAGTACTCGCCGAACCTCTCGCAGGGAACCCGCATGCCCCAGGGGAGGTCGGTAGGACGTCCCCACAGCTCACCGTTGATGAAGTTACCGATACGCCCGGTGAATAACGCCGGCGGCACCAGGGGGGCAGCGAAATCCGTGACCTGCAAAAGGCCCATGCCATGGCGGCGGCTGAAGAGCCACAGCGCCGTCGATACCCCGATCAGGCCACCGTGGAAGGACATGCCGCCTTCCCAGATCCTCAGCATGCTCAAGGGGTCAGCGAGGAGCTGATCGAGGCTATAGAAGAACATGTACCCCAGGCGTCCCCCCAGGATGGTCCCGATGACAGTGTAGAAGATCCCATCGTCCACCATCCCGGCATTCCACCCGGAACCGGGCCTCGAAGCGCGGTAACGACCGAGTATCCATGCGGCGGCAAAACCCACCAGGTACATGAGTCCATACCAGTGGATCTTGAGCGGCCCGAGGGACAGGGCGACAGGATCGAACTGCGGATAGCTCAACATCCGGACCTTCTACCCATCGTAACCTATAAATCTCTTTCTGAATCCGCAGATTACGCAAATTTCCGCAGATGAACAACAAAATAATCTGTGAAAATCTGCGTAATCTGCGGATTTAAAATGCCGTTTTCCACTCGCTCTGCTCTATTTTTTTGGGGATTACGAGAAATGAAATGGGTCTGGATAACTTTAGCATCTTCAGGGTATGCATAGGGTTATGCCGCGTTCACTCTACTGAAAAAAACCCACTCTAAAGTTATCTAGACCCATGAAATTTATACGGGATTTCCTAGTTTAAGGTCTTGCTTTTCTCCGGGGCTAATCATCCAAGGACGGCGCGGTTGATGCTGCGTTTGAAGCTTTCCCAATTCGGGGCGGCCCTCATAAGTGCTGTTACGGCAAGATGTTCCTTGAGTTTCGGATGGCCGAGTTCTGGCGTAAACCATTGATGATGTCGATTCTTGCGCCAGCCCGTTAATTGTGCAGGATTATTTCTTCGTCGTTCGTCAAGAACGCCAGGTGCGATGCAATCATAGACAAAATCGTTAGTATATTTACCAACAATACTTGGTCTTTTCACGCTATACCAGTCAGGCTAACCATTAAGACGGCATATCTGTTCGTAAAATTCATAAGGATCAGCCTGGTCCCAACGCTGGTCTACCGGGTAAACCCGGTCTCAGCGTCGCGGCTGGTCTGGAAAGGTCTTTAGTCCACGGCTGAGGCTCTTTGGCTATGAACTTCTCAAGGATGGAAGCAAGGGCCAGCTCTTCTCGAAGCCGCTGGTATCCTGTTGCTTCATCGACCAGCGCGATAATCCCCACAGTCGCAAGGCCACGAATGGGGATTTCGGCATGTTCGGCAATATGTTGCTGAGAAGCGAGCAAAACACCAGCGTCTCGCGCTTGAAGGTAGACTTCGCAGCTTGAGGCAATAGCAGCGCATTGTAGCCCACTATCCTTTGACCGGATGTTAAGCGGAAAAAATGGGAGTCGTCGAAGAGGTTAACTCTTTGGACATAAATGGCTTTAGGTTGCCAGTGGCCAGAAAAACGGGCAGTTCGTTGGGGTTAAGCTTGCCACCCGTACCCGCTTTGGCTCTGCTTGATCTGCCAATCGCCGCCAGAAGGCCACTCAGGTATCTCTCCCTGAACATGGGGGATGGGACGCGTACAGGCTGGCCGTGAATCATAGTCATGCCGCCGGGGTCCCTACCCATGGCACGGGCGAAACGAAGGTCCCGCTCGTTGGGATATGAAATATGGATGGATCTGTAATAACGGCTGTCAGGATTGCGCCAATCGAGGACGTAATCGCCTTCCGGTGTCCGCTCGTCACCTTCCTGCCTTTTATGGCCCCACGGCCGATCGCCGAGCGCGATCCGGTATTCGTGCAACACCTTGCCGCGCCGGAGGAGCGCCATCTTGCGCTTGGATTTCCAGACCACAACCTCGTCGGCTAAAGCCCGCTTGGACCCGGTACAGCCTGCAAGCATGACGACCGCTAATGCAGCGAGCAAACAGGCCACATACACCCAATAGCGAACGGCAGCGGATCCTCGGCAAATGGCCACACCGGGCACCCTATCCGCCGACAGGGTCGGCTGGTCATACCCTGGCTGGGTTTGGATTTGAGTCTGGGGACGAGGGCAGATCGAAATCGGAGGAACCGGAGGCATTTTGTCAGCAGGTGGTATCGGCTGCAAATGTCCCGACATGGTCCCTTTTACCGGCTACGCGGCTACCGACTGGCAGCTCTTTCTTGTTAAATAGGCTGGCAATTTGCCTCGAAAGGGCGAGAAAATACCCTCATTTTGGACCATTTCCGCTACATCCGTTTTTAACCGGACAGCTTCTGGAAGTGACCTTACGGCGCGGCATGGTACTACAAAGTGGCCCCTATCCGTAGATTAAGGGGCGTTCTCGATTAAGCCAAATTCATGTAGCGCAGGCATCCCGACTGCTGGAACGCGAGCGTTTCGCCCACGGGTGCAGGCGAGACGCCTGCACTACCTTCTTGGTTTTTGCGCTGACCCGGCTTAATTGAGAACGCCCCCTAGCAGTCCGGAATCCATAAAAAAACCACGCAGATTTTCCAGATTATTTCGTTTCTGAATCTGTGAAAGTCTGCGGATTCGAAACGCTGACCCGACGCCCCCGAAACGGTTGGATGGACCTTAGGCCATGGAAGCCTCAGGTCCCTGCACCCATGTCTCAATCCGTCTCACCACCACAGGAGAGCCGACATGTCGGACTCGACCATCCCCGGCAACCGCCTCGTGGATGCCACCAGCCCCTATCTCCAGCAACACGCTGCCAATCCCGTCGACTGGTGGCCCTGGTGCGCAGAAGCCCTGGCGCTCGCCCGCGACCGGGATCGACCCATCCTGCTCTCCATCGGCTACTCCGCGTGTCATTGGTGCCATGTTATGGCCCATGAGTCCTTCGAGGCCCCGCACACGGCCCAGGTCATGAACCGGCTCTTTGTCAACATCAAGGTGGACCGGGAGGAACGTCCGGACCTGGACAAGATTTATCAGAGCGCTCACCAACTCCTGGCCAAGCGTCCTGGCGGCTGGCCCCTGACCGTCTTTTTGACCCCGGACGACCAGTGTCCCTTTTTTACCGGGACCTACTTCCCGCCGGAGCCTAGGCACGGACTGCCGGCGTTCTCCCAGCTGCTCGAAGGTGTCGCGGCCGCCTACCGCGAGCAGGGGAGTGCCATCCGGGAGCAAAACCGCGCCGTACTGGATGCTTTGGCCCGGCTTACCCCCGACGGGAACGGCAAAATCCCGGACGCAACGCCCCTGGGAGCGGCCCGCCGCCAACTCGCCGACGACTTCGACCCCGTCCACGGCGGGTTTGGATCGGCCCCGAAGTTTCCCCATGCCACCGACCTGGAGCTCCTGCTGCGCTGCTACGCGGCAACCCAAGCGGATGAAACGCCGGACCGGGAGGCCCTGCACCTGGCAACCTTCACCCTGGAGCGCATGATTCGGGGCGGACTCAACGACCAGCTCGGCGGGGGCTTTTGCCGCTACTCGGTGGACGATCTCTGGATGATCCCCCACTTCGAGAAGATGCTCTACGACAACGGACCCCTGCTCGCCCTATGTTGCGATGCCTGGCAGGTCACGGGCGATCCCCTGTTCCGGGATACTGCCGTCGCCACCGCCGATTGGGTGATACGTGAGATGCAGTCGCCCGCGGGTGGTTATTATGCGACCCTCGACGCGGATAGCGAGGGTGAAGAAGGCAAATTTTACGTCTGGGACCGGGAAGAGATCGCACGCCTGCTCACGGCCGAGGAGTATCCCCCCCTCGCCGCCGTCTACGGCCTGGACCGGAAGCCGAACTTCGAGGGCAAGTGGCACCTGCACGGCTACCGCACGTCCGCCGAGGTGGCCAGCGACCTGGAGATGGCCCCAGCGCAAGTCGACGCCCTGCTGGAAACGGCGCGGCACAAGCTCCTCACCACCCGGGAGGAACGGGTCCGTCCGGGCCGTGACGAGAAGGTGCTCACGGCCTGGAACGGCTTGGCGATCAAGGGTATGGCCCGGGCCGCACGGGTGTTGAAGCGCGCCGACTACTTGGCATCCGCCCAGCGCGCCCTCGACTTCATCCGTGCCGAGCTGTGGCGGAACGGGCGCCTGCTTGCCACCTACCGGGACGGCAAGGCCCACCTCAACGCCTATCTGGACGACTATGCCTACCTGATCGATGCCCTGTTGGAACTCCTGCAGGCCCGCTGGCAACGCGCGGACCTAGAGCTGGCGTCGGCGCTCGCCGATGTCTTGCTCGACCGCTTCGCGGACCCGCGGCAGGGGGGCTTTTTCTTTACCTCGGACGACCACGAACGACTCATCCATCGGCCCAAGCCGCTGGGGGACGAGTCGGTACCCGCCGGTAACGGGGTGGCGGCTCGGGTGCTGCAGCGCCTCGGCCACCTGCTGGGCGAGACCCGTTACCTCACTGCGGCCCAGGAGACCTTGGCACTGGCCGCCGAGCAAATGCGCCGCCTGCCCTACGCCCACGCTAGCCTGCTCGCCGCCCTGAAAGAGCACCTGGAACCCCCGCAGACCCTCGTCATCCGCAGCACGGGCGACGACCTGGCACGTTGGGCCGAAATCGCTCAGCGTACCTATGTTCCCCGGCGTCTGGTACTCGCCATCCCCGCCGCCGAGGAAGGGCTTCCAGGTAGCTTGGGGGCCATGGCGCCGGGCGCCGGGACTCGGGTCTATCCCTGTTTCGGGACCAGATGCGAGGCCCCCCTGGAAGACCTTGAAGCACTGGAACGGTTGATTGCCTAGGTGGTGTTGACATTCAGAACGGTGATTCCAGACAATTCATAACCGCTCTGCCGGCGCACTCCAAGGTGAAATCTCATGTCCGGGTTTCCCGTACCGAACAGGTAAGCACTCATGGCGACCAGCCGACCGGCCCTGAAACCCTCCAGCTTTGCGTGGTACCTGGTGTGCGGCCGGCTCATCTCGGAAGAGCAGATCCGGAACGCACAGCGGGAGGCACTGGAGCGCCGGCAGCCATTCGTCCGGTGCGTTCGGGGTACCTCTGTTGGATCTGGATGCCGTCGATCTTGCCGACCTTCCCCTGAACCCGGTCGACGAGAAGCTGATGGAAGCACCGTGCTCTACCTATCTTCCGCCGCGGCAATCGGCTTTTTCTCGGGGTCTCGGATCCCACCGACTATCTTGCCCTGGAGGAGATCGGGTTTGCCACGGGTCTGACTACGAACGCGATCCTGGTCGAAGAGGCAAAGCTTGCTGTTGTGATCGAGCGGGCGATCGCGGTTCGGGACCGGGCCCTGTTGACCCTCCTGGATACCGATCTGGACGGTCTGGAGACCGTCCCCGAGGACGCCGCACAAGGGTACGATTCGGAGCTCAAGGCTGGCGACGCCCCCATTGTCCGCTATGTCAACAAGCTCCTAGTGGACGCTGTCGACAACGGGGCCTCGGATATTCACTTCGAACCCTACGAGAAACATTGCCGCATTCGTTTCCGCCAGGATAGTCTGCTGCAGGAAATTTCCAATCCCCCGGTGGCGGTCGCCGCGCATCTGGTCGCGCGACTCAAGGTGATATCGCGCATGAATATCACCGAGCACCGGGTACCTCAGGTACGGGCGCATCAAGTTCAAGATCGGCCGCGACCGGGAGATCGATTCCGTGTCAACCCTGCCATACTCTGTATGGGGAGAAGGTCGCCCTGAGGATTCTGGACGCCGCGGCGGACCTGGTCGACATTGACCACCTCGGCTTCGAGCCGGAGCAGAAATCGACATTCTTATCCGCCATTCAAAAACCCTACGGCATAACTCTGGTGACCGGACCCTCGGGCTCGGGCAAGACTGTTTCTCTGTACACTGCGTTGGACATCCTCAACCGACCGGAGGTCAATATTTCCACGGTCGAGGACCTGGTGGAAATCTGGGTGCCCAGAATCAACCAGGTCAACCTGAATGTAAAGGCCGGACTTACCTTCGCGGCCGCGATGCGGGCCTTTCTGCGCCAAGACCCGGACACCATCATGGTGGGCGAAATTCGTGACCCGGAGACGGTGGAGATCGCGGTCAAGGCCGCTCAGACGGGACATCTGGTGCTCTCCACCCTGCACACCAGCGACGCGCCGCAGTCCCTGACCAGCCTGGTGAATCTGGGCATTCCGCCCTACAATATCGCCTCCTCGGTGCACTTGATCATGGCCCAGCGACTAGCACGGCGGCTTTGTCCACACTGTCGGGAGCCCGAGCAGCTCCCGCGCGAGGCCCTGCTGGCAGCTGGTTTTGGCAGCGCCGAAATCGAGGCGGAGTTGACGCCCTACCGCGCGGTCGGCTGCGAGCGTTGCTCCAACGACTACCAGGAGCGCATCGGCATCTTTCAGGTCATGCCGATTTCCGGGCAGATCGGACGCCTGATTATGGAAGGCGGCGACGCGATCCGGCTCGCGGAGCAGGCGCGGCGCGAAAGAGTGGCGGATCTGCGCGCGTCTGGCCTACGCAAGGTCAGGGAGAGAATTACCAGTCTCGAAGAAATCGACCGGGTGACCTGAGGATTCGTCTTTTATGGCACTGACTGCGGCGCGGAAGCCACAGACCACCGGGCCATCCGTTTTCGTTTGGCAGAGGGTGGATCGCGGCGGTGTGCGCGTCAGGGGCAAGACTTGGGCGATGAACATCGCCGTGGTGCGGGCGGAGCTTGGCCGTCAGGGTATCAGTCCCATCCGGATCGAGAAAAAGCCGCCCCCCTGGCTCGGCGGTATCAGACGCAAGATCCGGAGTGCCGATATCGTTGTCTTCAGCCGCCAGTTGGCGACCATGATGGCCGCGGGCGTCTCGCTGGTGCAGGCCTTCGAGATCATAGGTCGCGGCCACGCCGACTCGGCCATGCAGGACCTGGTGCTGACGGTCAAGGCCGATCTCGAGAACGGTGCCTTTCCTACGGAGGCGTTGCGGAAGCATTCCCGGTACTTCGACAACCTAAGGTGTCCTCGAGCGACTGAATCGAGGCCCACATCGGGTCAGAAACATGGCATCGCCGTAGCTGAAGAAACGGTAGCACCGTCGGACCGCGTGGCGATAGGCGGCCATTATCCGCTCGAACCCGCCGAAGGCGGACACCAGCATCAGCAAGGTCGATTCCGGCAGGTGGAAGTTGGTGATCATCGCATCGACCACCCGGAAGCGATAACCAGGACGGATGAAGAGCCGAGTATCGCCTCGATAGGGTTGCAGTGCCCCGTCCCGAGCGGCGCTCTCCAGGCCACGCACGCTGGTGGTACCGACGGCGATGACGCTCCCTCCAGCCTTCCTCGTGGCCGTCACCGCATCGCAGACCGCCTGATCCACTTCCAGCCACTCGCGGTGCATGACGTGTTCCTCGATCCGCTCTACCCGCACCGGCTGGAAGGTTCCCGCCCCCACGTGCAGCGTGAGATGGGCGATCCGCACCTCCAACTCCGCCAGGTGCGCGAGCATGGGCGCGTCGAAATGCAGCCCGGCGGTGGGCGCGGCGACCGCCCCGTCACGCCGGCCGTAGACGGTCTGGTAACGCTCCAGGTCCGCTGCCTCGGCGGGACGCCGGATGTAGGGCGGCAGGGGCACGTGGCCGTAGCGCCCCATCAGGGCCTCGAACCCGGCGTCCGGGGAGCGGAGATGAAACAGATCGGCGTCCCGCCCTGTCACCTCGACCCGCTCGTCGCCCGCGAGCAGGATCAGGGTTCCCGGCTTGGGGGCCTTGCTTGCCCGCACCTGGGCCAGGGCCGCTCGATCGCTCAGAAGACGCTCGATCAAAATCTCGATACGGCCCCCGGAGAGCTTGCGGCCGATGAGCCGGGCCCGAATCACCCGCGTATCGTTGAATACCAACAGATCGTCCGGGGTCACCAACCGCGGCAGGTCAGCGAAGGCCAGATCCCGCATCGCCCCTATCGGGTCGTCCAGATACAATAATCGGCTCGCCCCCCGCTCTGGCAGAGGCCGCTGGGCAATGAGCGTCTCAGGGAGATCGAAGTGGAAATCGGAACGCCGCATGGTGTGGCATGATATATCCATCACCCATGGATGTTACGGAAAGTTACAGAAGCATCACGCAAACTATACAATAGTCCTCGCTCAGATAAATGTCAACAGCCCCTAGTACCACGTTTCAACATATTTTGCATGTTCAAGGATCGGTTAGGGTGAGGGAATCTGGTGTGCCCGTCGATTCGTACCCGCAAAATAGAGTGAAACGGGGTACTAATACTGCTGAGCAGAAATAGTGATACCGCTCGTGGTCAAACAGATCCATTTTTTGTGGTATGCCTTGAATTGCAGGTTGGACATTCCATTATGCTTTCCTCAACCGTTAACTCATGCTCATTCATGAGCCCTGAATTATAACTCGTAACCTGACATGTTGATAGCTAATGTATGCATATCATAGCCTTACACTACCCGCTCTGCGGGTAGATTGAAGCAGAAAACGGTTCAGCAGAAAATTATCACTACATGTTAAACACTACCTAGATATCTAAATGTACATATCTAAATATAGATACCCACCTCTACGCCCCGGAAAGCGGATCACAATCGGCCATTACCCTTGATCGGCGAAGCACAAAAGGGACATCCATCTTGGCAACAGACCCCGGTCAAGGGCGAATTACAATATAGTTGTCGATTTTCTTCCGGAAAATACAGAGTTATTATTCGCGTTCGTTCCCACGCTCCAGCAAAGGTGGATTCTTTCAAAATCTCCGGAGCCTGGGAACGAGCACGGGGTTTGTGTTGATTCGTGTCTGCCTTCGTGGTTCTTCGATGGGGTTCGCTCCGTTCACCGCATCTACGCGGGCTCACAAAGCGTCTACCTATTCCCGCGTCAGTTGCGTACATTTCATGATCTTTTCTATGAGCTCGCCGGCCTACTTCATGATTTTGCCGTCGCTTTTTTCCCCTTTTCCAGACCCTCCTCCAGGCCACCTTTCTTTCCCTCCATGCGTCCGTCAAAGAAAGAGGAGCGATACATGCTGGCCAGGTAACGCAACTCCTCTCTATGCCATTCGTAAGATCGCCTTTCTTCTTCCCCCAGCTGCATGATGTCCAGAATCTCTTTCACCCTGGCCAAGCCATTGGCCTGGAACCCTTCAGCGATCTCTCCGTTCTTCAGAAAATAGACCCACTCGTCCCGGGAATCTCTGGCGACATCATCGAATTGATTGACCTTGAGAAATCGGATAGTATTCAGGATAGAGCTCATGGGGGTGCTGTTTACCGAAGAGCTCCTGTTGTCTGTTGTTCAGCCGCAGCTCATCGTGGTAATGGATCCCTCAGAATTGGGTTTTTCCATGATAAACATAGTCCTCGCCATGCCCCAGATCGAAGTACAGGATATTGATGGAAATCACCTTGACGATGTTTTCATAGAGTTCCGCTTCGGCGATGTGCTCGGTAATTGCTTTGGCGGTCACAAACAGGATCCGTTGGAGGTAGTCGAACTCCCTTTCATATTGGATCTCGATGAGGATGATTTCCTATTTCCGATTCCGGACTTTCAGATCCACACGATTGGGTTTGTCCCGGGCACGGTCTCTGTTACTTCGCTTTCGAAGATCTCCAGGATCTCGATATCCTCCTTCAGCAATTCCGACAGGAAGCCTTCCAACACTTCGTAATTGGCTTTGCTTCGTAGTAAGCGTTTCAGCGCCCAATCGAAGCTGACGAATTTTCTGTTGTTCATTGCCAGCGAACCGATTTCCTCCTGTTTGCGATGTAGTCCACAGCGGGTAGGTAGCAGGCGAATTTCACCTGGTCGGAGCGGCGCAGGAAGTCGCGCAGGAATCCCGGGTGGGCCTGGCTCAGGTCCGGTGATTCCGCCGCCACGTCCAGAAACTTCTCGGTGATGAGCTCCGGGGCGTGCAGACCGAATTGGACTGGCCCGATTTTACCCTCGATTATCCTCCCAGACAGGCAATTTTGCGAGGTATCATGTTGTATTCAGAGCGATGTATTAGCCTTTTCGTAGTAAATGCTCTCGCCGGGGATGTCTTGTTCCGGGGCATATTCTGCCGGTAGCTCGTGGGCAATGCCTTTGTGGCAATCGATGCAGGTCAGGCCCTGTTCTTCGGCCTGCTCGTGACGCTTGACACTGCGCGGTTCCTGTTTGTCGTAATCCATGGACAGGGCTTCGTGGCAATTACGGCATTCGCGTGAGTCGGTGTCCTTCATGTCACGCCAAACGTGTCTGGCCAGCTCCATCCGCTCGGCATCGAACTTTTCGGGGGTATCGATGGTGCCCAACAAGTGGTGGTAAACCTCTCTACTGGCTTGGAACTTGCGGACGAATTTGGGGATCGTCTCCTTCGGCACGTGACAATCCGGACAGGTGGCGCGCACCCCGGTACGGTTGACGTAATGATTGGTGTCCATGTATTCCTGATAGACATTCACCTCCATCTCGTGACAGGAGATACAGAATTGCTCTGTATTGGTGGCCTCCATCGCGGTGTTGAAGCCGCCCCAGAGGATGATGCCGAGGACGATGCCGATCAGCAGGATGGTAATCGTGCGCTTGCCTTTCTTTGATTTGTTTTCAGACATGATGAAAAAATCTCTTAGTGGTCCAGCTCTGCTATCGGCAGCGCTTGTAGTTGGGATGGAAGGGGTGGAGCTTGGCGGGCTTGACCTTTCGCGGGTAAGAGCGGTCCGGTTGGACGGCTTCGGCGCTTGCCGCCATCGCGAGTATTAACGCGGTGAGCAGTTGCCGTGAGAAATTGGAGACGAACAACCGAGCCAGATTATCCTTTCTCTTGGAGAGCGCCTGGGCGAAATTCACCCGGTAGGTGTGCTGACGGTCGCGGTAGAGACGATCGGCGATGGCTTGAGCGACCCAGGGAAGGGCTGCCGTGAAGTTGAGCACGAAGAGCTTGGCGTAGAAATCCTGCTTCACGGCGTGGGCGCTGAGGCCGGAGAAGTTCTCGATTTCGAGGCGGCATTTTTCACGTTGCCCCAGCGCAGGTGGTAGAGGTGTTTGAACCAGGTGCTCGGATAGATTTACTCCTCCGGAGCGAGGTTGCGAGCACTTCGGTTTCGCCATTTTTGAGCTTCACGCGGATCAAGCGTAGCGGGATAGGATCGGTCGCCAATCCATACGTCTGACAGTGCTGGCGTACGTGGGGGGCTGGTGTGAACAGCACCGCCTCACTGTTTTTGCCGCTGGCCACAGTTGTAGCGTCTCTTCAAGGGGTGGGAGGTCATTCGCCTGTTCTTTTAACCAAGCGCTCACTGTTCGGCGCGAGACCCCAAACGTCCGTTCAATCCCGAGCATACTGGATCTTTCTTGATAAAATTTTATAACGAGTTCTTTCTTTTCTTCCATCGCGCGTTCTTTGCGCTCGAGTACGCCATAGGCACCACAGGCTTTACAGTGATATTGCGAGCTACCGAACGCATTTGGGCCATTTTTAACGAGAGCTTCGCTCTGACATTTGCGACAGGTATATACTGTAGTCTCGATAATCGTAATTGAAAACTCTTCGGTTGGTTTTATCAATGAACGCAATCGTTCAGACCAAGCGTATTCTTCCGGAAGAGAGGGATGAAATCTAGAATCAGGTAACGAGAAAAACGGTGGCAATCGGAATGGTTACCGATGAATCCATCTACTCTATCACTTCAAAAATCACCACTACCCCGAAATGCACGCCGGGGGATAGCAGCGTAGGACGTGATTAAGCGCCTGTCCGGGGGCAGCGCGTAGGATACCCGCCCGTTCGGCGAGGCTGGAGCCCGGTGGACCGCATCTTCTCGCGCATCGACGCCGCGGACGACCTGGCCGGCGGGCGTTCGACCTTACATGGTGGAATCAGCTTTCCCTGTTTCCGCCGGAGACCCCGGAACCCTGAACCCGGTCCTGGGTGCCCTGCGGGAGCCGGACCCGGATGAACTCTCGCCGCGGCAGGCCCTGGAGACGCTGTACCAGTTGCAGGTGCTCGTGCAGGGCTGACCCCCTGGCAGAGCCAAAGCAACCGACACAACAAAATAATGGGTAACTGGGTTGAGGTACGAAACCCAGCTATTCGTGCCTACCCACTTGGATTTTTCAAGGTACCCTGACACCAAAGAAAAACCGGCGCAGAAGCCGATTTTTCCATCAGGGCATGGCCTTGATATGGGCGTTGAGGCGGCGCTTGTTTCGGGCCGCTTTGTTGTGGTGGACGAGTCCCTTGCCGGCCGCACTGTCGATGACCGGAACTGCTGCCTTGAAGGCATCTGCCGCAGCCTGCTTGTCGCCGGTCCGGATGAGCCTGACGACCTTCTTCATGGCGGTGCGCATCGTACTGCGAAAAGATGCGTTATACCGGTGGCGTTTCTCCGCCTGACGGGCGCGCTTTCGAGCTTGAGGTGAATTGGCCAATTGAACTCTCCAAAAGTTAAATTTTCCATTTTCTAGAAGCTGTCACAGCTTGTCAAGCTATTCGGGTAGGATCGCAAAACTGTCTGGTTCAGAAACCTCAGTGCCCCTTGAATTTTTCAAGGGGCACTGAAGCCGATTGAAAATCGGGGCACAGATTCGTATCGGCTTGCAGCACTGCTGTTCGCCTTGCGGTCCGCGACAAATCCGAATTAATTCAATTTTGGATTGATTTGGATTTGCCGTATTATATCCAGCAGTTCCCAACTCAAAGGCTTGTCAGGAGATCCCGGAATGTCTATCCCCGTAGGCAACAAGGCGCAAGGTGAAGGCTTTATTCGACCGTGAACGCAAGCGTGAGGAATTCTAGCGTTATCTGGAGGGCAATCACATCCTGCTCAGCGGTCCCCCCCGCCTGGGCAAGACCTCGCTCCTGTAGCGCCTCGCCGAAAAAGCGGATAGGCGGGGCTGGCTCCCGATGCTGGTGGACGTGCAGGGTATCGACACCGCCGGCGCCTTCGTCACCGAGCTGAACCGGGCCTTTCCCGACGGTTTGGTGAAGGGCTATCTGCGCGTCGCCGGCGCCGAATTCGATGGGTTGCTCAAGCGCCTCAAAAAAGTCGAACTTAAAATCCTAGGCGGCGTGGGCGGCGGTCTGGAATTGCAAGCCCTGCCCGATACACCCTGGACCAGGCCAGCCCAAGATCTGCAAAAAAGGCTCTCGCCCATCCTGGCCCTGGCCCTGGCCCTGATTGATTTTAATTTTTAATGATAAAAAATCAGATTTTCTGGTGGTATAATCACTGTGAGCACTTTTATTTCGGATTCCACTATGACTCCTGAAAAGACTCAATCTCCTATCAGGTACCCGAGCGACTCATTGATGAAGAGTGGGAGATTCTCCAGCCTATTTTCGATGAGCTCGAACCCTATACCACTGGACGCCCACGAACGACCGATCTTCGCGAAATCCTGAATGCGATTTTTTATCTGAATAAAACCGGTTGTCCATGGCGCTGCCTGCCAACAGACTTTCCCCCTTACCGGCTGGTTAACTATTACTACAACAAAAAGCAATATCCTTGTCGATACATGGGTTGTTTGATTATTGTTCGGGTGTTCGCAGCCAACGTATTTGATGGGAAAGCGGTTCGTCAGCTCATAACGGAGCTGTTCTCATTCCTTCATACCATCACAAAAATTTGGGCCGACAGTGGTTGTTCCGGCCTGGAGCTTTCCGATTGGCTCTGGCATCCAATTCGGATGCCTGATCGAAGTCGTTACAAACAGGGTTTCCCGGCTTCCACGTGTTACCTCGTCGATGGGGGGTTGAAAGAACCTTTGCTTGGCTAGTTCGAGCACGTCGATCAAGTAAAGATTACGAGCGCAAGCCAACTTCGAGTGAAGCTCAGGTTTATTTCGCATCAAGTCGCTTGCTTCTCCGACAGCTCTGTAATAACCAGACCCCTATAAAATGACCGTGGGGTGATTTTCTATTAATTTATGTCTTTTTAGACAGCCTCTAAAGGCCAGCGGATGTAGACGATGCCTACGGCCGTCTGCTCGCCAACCGCTCCCGCTTCAGCCACTGGTACCAACGCCTGGGGCGGGATCTGCCCCAACCCGGGCTTCGGCTACGCCCTCGATACCCTAGCTTACACGGCCAGCTCCGACGCCGACCTGATCCGGCGCCAATTGCTCAATCGCTTGCAGAAGCGTGAGCCGGACCTGGACCTACGCGCCCGCCGCACGTGGTCTCTGCTCACGACACCTTTGAGAATCTCTATCTCAAACGCCTGACAGGTTTGGCGAATGTACCCCAACACCTGCCGGTTATCGGCTACCGTGGTATGGGCAAGACCACCCTACTGAGACGCATCGCCCTGGCGGTGGCGGACGATTCGAAATTGGCCGCGGACTGGATCCCTCTCACCTTCCCGAAGGAGCAGTACACCGTCTCCACCCTGGCCGAGCTCTGGATGAACGTCCTAGACGCCCAGGCTGATTGCTTGGAGCGCCAAGGGGCGACACTGGACCAGTTGGCAGGGCTGGACGCCGGCATACAGGAGATCGAGGTACTCCCCCCCGCCGAGCGTGAAGACGCCGCTCAGGCCCTGCTGCGGGACTGGACGGCGAGACGACAACGGCGCCTATTGCTGCTCATCGACGGCAGCGACCTGCTGCTCGCCAATCTGGGTCAGATCAAGGGCCGGCGCGGACGCGTTGCCGATGCCGAGGCTACCCCCCTGTGGCGGTTGCGCAAGACCCTCTCCCACACGACCCCGCCATCTTCTGGCTCGGCGCCAGCTACCAGGCCCTGGAGGCCGACCACCAATACCAGGATGCCTTCCATGATTTCTTCGAGCTCCTCGAACTGCGACCCCTGAAGCTAGACGAGATGCGCCGGACCCTGCTCGCCCTGGCCCGTACCTTCGGCGCCAGTCCGGATCTGCGGGGCAAGAAAGCGGAAGAACAGGAAATGCACCGCAACCGGGATGCCTGCCCGGAGCGCCTGCGGAGTCTGCGCACCCTCACCGGCGGCAACCCCCGTACTACCGTCATCCTCTACGAACTGCTGGCCGCCGGCTGGGAGGGGAACGTGCACAGCGATCTCAAGGCCCTATTGGACCTGATGACCCTGCTCTACAAGGCACGCATGGAGCAGTTCGCGGAGCAACCCCGCAAGCTGTTGGCCCTGTTGATGGAGCACTGGGATCCCATCGGTGCCGGGGATTTGGCCCGGAGCGCCGGCCTCCCGCCCACCACCATCAGCGGCCAGCTTAACAGGCTCATCGTGGAAGGATTAGCGGAAAAGGTGTCTTTGGCTAAGACCACCCGTGCCGGCTATCAAGCCAGAGAGCGTTTTTTCAACACCTGGTATCTGATGCGCTACACCCCCGTCGCACCCGCCGCCGCCTTACCTGGCTGGTGGAATTCATGCGCCTCTGGTTCAGTGCCGACGACCTGCGGCGCCAGGTTCTGTACAGCCTGGACCAGCTCCGTGGTGCCCATATCGGGGACCGGCCCCTGGACTATGCCCTGGCCCTGAGTGATGCCCTGCTAGAAGACTCCGAGAAGCACCACCTGCTGAAATGGTCCCTCTATTCCACCGCCCACCGCCGGGCCGGACGCGCCCGCAAGGAATTAGCGACGCTGCTGCCCGATCTGTTCGATGCCCAGGAAACAGGGCACCCTCTGACGACCGCCGAGGACTATCTGCGGCGATTCGAGGCCCTGGGCGAACCCTTGAGTCGCTGTCCCCATGCAACCGGCTCGGAGCTGCGGGACTGGATCGCAGCAGTAAAGGGCATCTTTTCACTGAACCTGGTGGAAAAGGAACGGATAGCCGAGAACGCGGCCAGCCTTTCCGAAGCAGAGTATCAGGGATTACGCCGGTTCTTCGAACAGGAAATAGAGGACCTTTCCGACCCCGGTGCAGGCGACTACGTCCACCGGATACGGTCAGCCGTTCTGGCTGAAGAAGGGTACAAGGGGTTGTTTCGGGTTTCCGAAAAAGGTGTAGAAGATCCTTCCACACCCGATTCGAACGAAGATATCCGCCGGATACGAGCGGCCATTCCGGCCGGGGACTACTTTCCCGACTGTCCCGATCCCAAGGCCGCCTCTCAGCAAATCCTCACCGCATTCGGCGATTCCCCTGGGGCATTCAAACTGGCTACCGACCGGATGGCCAAGCAGCACCATGATAGCTGGACCGAGAGGCTTTACCACAAATCTATCGAGCTGGATCCGAAAGACCCCCAGCCCTGGTTCAGTTTCGGCGTTTTTCTACAGGTCCATCTGAACCGCCCGAAGGAGGCAGAGATCGCCTATCGCAAATCCAGCGAGCTGGCTCCCGAGAGTCCCTACCCACTCGCCAATCTGGGTCGTCTGCTGTTGGCCCGCGGCGATGCGCGGGAGGCGAACACAGCCTACCGCCAAATCGAGGCTTTGGCCGCGAAGCGCGCGGGGATGCGGTAAGTATCGGTTATGCTGACCTAATCTTGCAGACCCAGCTCTGGTTAGGCAATCGGGGCGCCGCCGGCCAGAATCTGGAGCGCCTGGCTATACGGCCGCCGCGGCAGGCGACAATCTGGCCCTGTTCCGACTCCAGGAACAGGCCCGGGAATGCCATGCCATCGGTCGGGGGCCAGCCTTGGCCGATCTGCTAGAGGCCTCCCCCCACTCCGAACCGTTGCAACCCATCGCCCTGGCCCTGCAGGCGGGCCGAGCAGGGTCCGCAAGCCCTAGACGGCGTGGCCGCGGAGATCCGCACTATGGCCCAGGAGTCCATAAAGGATATCCTGCGCTGAGGGTAGATACGCTGCTATCATTTTGAAACGCAGATTATCGCCGATAAAGAGCAGAAATAATCTGTGAAAATCTGCGTAATCTACGGATGAAAAGAATGTCGCCCGGATAAACGTCAACAGCCCCCAGCGAGGGAAACCCCTTATGCCCTACCATCTGTTTTCCGGCCTGCGGAGCGGATACTGCGGCAGGTTGATCCCGACCGGTGGCCGACTGCTGTCCGTCCCTGAGGAGCGGTCATCGTGAGCTGGTTATCCGACCCCGCGCGGCCCCTGAACGAAGAGGCACGACACGCCGCCGCCAGGCGTCAGGCGGGACTGACCAAGCCGCCGGGGTCACTCGGACGGCTCGAAGAGATCGCGATCACGTTGGCTGCTATGCAGGGCGAAACCTGCCCGACGGTCGATCCGGTACAAATCCTGATCTTCGCCGGCGACCATGGGGTCGCCGCCGCCGGGGTTTCGGCTTACCCCCAGAGCGTGACCGCCCAGATGGTGGCCAACATGGCAACCGGAGGCGCTGCAATCTCGACTCTGGCGAGGGCGCTCAACGCTGGCTTGGAGTTGATCGTACTCGGTACTGTCGGCGAAATCGCGCATGAGTTGCTATCACCCTCAATGCGATTGATCAACGTGGCCCCATCCACCCGGGATTTCTCGCACGAGCCGGCCATGACCAACACGGAGCTTGATGCCTGCCTGGTCGCCGGGGGCGAGGCGGTCGAGCGTGCGGTTACCGGCCGGGGTTGTCGGCTGATCATCGGCGGCGAGATGGGAATCGGCAACAGCACCACGGCCGCGGCTCTGGCCTGCGCGCTGTTGGACCGCCCGGCCTCCGAGCTGGCTGGTCCCGGCACCGGTCTCGACGCCGTCGGTATCGCCCGCAAGGTGGCCCTGATCGAGCGCGCCCTGCAGCTGCACCGAGCCGCGCTGGATACTCCCCTTGAGGCCCTGCGTCGAGTCGCCGGCTTCGAGATCGCGGCCCTAGTCGGGGCTCACCTGTGTGCGGCCCAGCTGGGGGTTCCGATACTCGTCGACGGCTTCATCGCCACCAGCGCAGCCTTGGCCGCGACCCGCATCCTGCCCGGAACGCGGGACTGGATGCTGTTCGGACACCGTTCCCGCGAGCCGGGCCACGCGGTTCTGCTCGAAGCACTCGACGCCGAGCCGCTGCTCGATCTGGGACTGCGGCTCGGGGAGGGCAGCGGTGCCGCATCCGTGCTGCCCCTGCTGCGTCTCGCTTGCACCCTGCACCGGAAGATGGCGAGCTTTGCCGAGGCCGGCGTCGATGAGGCTCCGTCTTGAAGAATCCTTTTGGTCCGACGATGCGGCTCGCCGCCGGGACGCCTGCCTGCTGCAGGCAAGTCCTGTGCCCGGCGGCTCACCGCTATCGAAACATCAAGCGAGTAGGATCTTCACGGAAGAGTTGGCCGTAAATGAATCAAGAACCGTCGAGGATAGCAGACCGGTCTCGACTGATTTGCATTGATTAGCGCGTAACAAGCGGAACCGTCGGGGTCTGGATTGAGTAGGCAGGAAAAAAGATCCGATCGCCTCGATCTGTCCCCAAATGAGACAGATCCTCACAGCCTAAAAACCAAACCATCCGTGAGCATCTGTGGAATCCGGGGACAGAAAAGATAACGTGATCTTTCGCAACATCTTTCGCGGCCGATTTGTGTTGATTGGCGTTCATTTGCGGCAAAAAAACGAGAAGCTGTTTGGTTAAGGAGCCTCGCTATGACTATCTACAAAGCCTTTCGCATCCACCACGACCAAGGCGGCTATCGGGCCGGGATCGAGGAACTCAAGGTCACCGCTCCTGACGCAGGCAAGGTACTGATCCGGGTCGCCTATTCCAGCGTCAACTACAAGGACGCCCTGGCCGGTACCGGGCAAGGCAGAATTCTCGCCACTTTCCCGCTCGTGAGCGGCATCGACGCGGCGGGGATTGTCGATGCCTCCGCTGATGGGCGTTTCACCCGAGGCGACCCGGTGTTGGTGACCGGTTATGGTCTTAGTTATGACCACGACGGGGGTTATGCGAAATACCTCCAGGTGCCGGGCGACTGGGTGGTCCCGATGCCGCCGGGATTGGACCCGCGCAACGCCATGATCCTGGGGACCGCCGGCTTCACTGCTGCCCTGGCGATCCACCGGATGCAGGTCAATGATCAGCGGCCCGAGATGGGGCCGGTGTTGGTTACCGGTGCCACCGGAGGGGTCGGCTCCATTGCTGTCGCTATCTTCAAACATCTGGGCTACGAGCCGGCGGCCGTATCCGGTAAGCAGGAGCTGTATGGCTGGCTTCAGGAGCTGGGCGCGGCGCAGATCCTTGGTCGAGACGAGCTGCCGGGCGGGCAGCGTCCCCTGGAGAAGGCCATATGGGGCGGGGCCGTGGACACTGTGGGCGGTGAGCTGCTGGCCCGGATCACCCGCACCATCAAGCCCTGGGGTAACATCGCGAGCATCGGGCTTGCTGGCGGCACCGAGCTCGACACGACTGTCATGCCGTTCATCCTGCGTGGAGCGAGCCTGCTCGGCATCGATTCCGTTACTGTGCCCCACCCGCTACGCACCCAGCTCTGGGCCCAGCTGGCGACAGACTGGCGGCCCCCGTACCTGGAGCGGGTACTGACTACCACCGTCGGACTGGAGGGGCTCCCCGGCGTCTTCGACGCCATGCTGGCAGGCAAGACCCACGGGCGGGTGCTGGTGGATCTCGGCTACTCCTGAGGTCTGGTAGCTGACCTAAGGTGCCTGTGTGCCTTTGCGGTTCATAAATCAAGTGGCCCGGAATCGTCCGGACCCGATGGCTCCACAGGCGCCTGTGCTCGCGGCGGAACGACCAGTGCCCTTCATGGCGGTAGGTCCGAGTCGAAAGGAAACAGCCCCCGCACTCGCGGTGTCGAACTGCTCGGCACCCTGCGCTGCTACCCGCTCGCACACCGCCGCAGCGGGGAGACTGAAACGGTTCGCGCAGCCGACGGCATAGAGTACGAAGCGCGGCGCGACCGTTTCCAGAAAGGCGTTCCCCGTGGAGGTGTCGCTGCCGTGGTGACCTGCCACCAGGATGGTGCTTGCGGGCCGCTCGGGCTGCGCCGCTACCAGTTCGTCCTCTACGCCAGTGTCGATGTCCTCAGTCAGCAGGATGCCGGAACCGGCGCCTGGTATGCTTACCCTACTATGTGGATGCGACCCATCTCTCCGAGCCGGGCAACCAGTTGATCGCCGCCGCCATGGTGGATGACCTGATCGAGCTGATCAAGCGGCGTCGAATTGCAGTTGATGTGCGTTGATTCGCGTTCATTTGCGGCAAAAAAGAATTCCAATATGACAAGGGTCCTGCTGCGGATCTTGCAGGCGGTCGGACCGGGCATCCGAGCGGGCTAGCTGATCCTCGGTGTCGCGCTGCTTCCGATTATTGTGGGTGAGGCGGTGCTGCGCCTAGCATTGAATCTCAAGGACTTGTATCTCAACCCCGAACAGATCTACGACTTTACCGCAGAACCACTTCCGGTCTCTCGGTTCCTCCCGCGGCCGTATGTCCATTGGCGACATCCCCCGTTCCAAGGCCAGTATCTCAACGTGAGCCGGGATGGCCTGCGGGCGACCTGGAATCCGCCGCCAGGGGGGCACCGCGCCGCCGCGCCGCCGGTACGCACGTTCACCTTCGGCGGCTCAGCTATGTGGGGCTACGGGGTACGCGATCACTATACCACCCCTTCGCACCTGAGCAGGCTGTTGCACGCGCAGGGGTATCGCGCCGAAGTGACCAATTACAGCGAGATCGCCTATGTCAGCACCCAGGAGCTAATCACCCTGCTGCGTCGTATTCAGCGCGGCTGAGGTGCCGGACATCGCGCTCTTTTCCAGGGTATCGACGATGTGTTGGCATCCTACGATGCATAGTAAAGCAGGCCTTCCGCGGCACGGGAGGCTCTGGGGTCCGGATCCCAACCGCGAGTTGTCATGGGCCCAGGGACAAGAGCTCCTGTTTGAGAGCTTTTGGGGGTTCCGCCACTTCGTGACCGGGCTGTGGCACCGTATCCGACCTACGGCGGCTACCGAACCGCGGGGCCGCCCATGGGGTGACGAGGTCGCTCGGCAAACCGTGCGCGTGTACGAAGCCAACCTCACCTCTGTCGAATTGCTGGGGAGAAGCTACGGCTTCGAGCCGCTGTTCTACTGGCAGCCTGTCCTCTTCTCCAGGCAAGTACCTTGCACCCTGAGAGCAGGCCATCGTGGAACTCGCCGATGTTTCTGAAAAGATGTTCGACGACATCTACCGACGGGTGCGGCAATCCGAAGCCCTGCGGCAATCCGCATTTTCACGATATCAGCGGTCTGTTTGACGACTCGCAGAAACCCTATTACGTGGACGAGTGGCATGTATCCGAGTCGGGTAACCGGCGGATCGCCGCGGCTATGGTGGACGATGCGATCGAGCTGATCGAGCGGCTCCGGGCGGCCGCCGCAGAGCCGGTACGGATACTCCCAACCACCGATAACTCTGAACGAGCAGGCTTTTCAGGCAGGAACCGAACCCGATGATCGGCACTTCGACTCCGCTTCCACACCGACCGACCGCCGCCTGATTTCGACTGATCGCGCAAATTCGGTGCGGTTTACTGCCCACCTTTCGCCTGGCGCCTTTGCGGTTCACGAACCACAGGTTTCGGAACGGCGTTACTTGATCCATGTCAAACAAACCTGCAGAATAGCGGCAGAGTGTCGCGGGGATCCGACTGTTGACTGAGCCCAAAGTGATTTCAATCGAGGCGTTGCGGGTAGCCTGCAAGAATTGCAGTCTCGCTACGCTTTGCCTGCCGATGGGTCTGACCCTGAAGGATGTTGAACGGCTGGACGATATCGTCAAGCGCGCCCGCCCGGTGCACCGAGGTGACTATGTCTTTCGTACCGGCGAGCGCTTTCACTCCCTGTATGTCGTCAAGACCGGATCGGTCAAGACCTACGCCCCGAGCACCGAGGGCGGTGAGCATGTACTCGGGTTTCATCTCCCCGGCGAGCTCATCGGCCTGGATGCCATTGAGAGAGAAGTACATACCTGCTCGGCAAAGGTCCTGGAGACCTCCGCGATCTGCGAGGTCCCCTTCTCCCGCCTCATAACGCTGAGCGGTAGCATCCCCTCCCTGCAACACCAGCTCTATCGGTTGCTAAGCAAGGAAATCGGTCATGATGCAGAGATGCTGCTCCTGCTCGGCAAGAAGAGCGCCGAAGAGCGGCTCGCCGCATTCCTCCTGAGTATGTCGAAACGCCTGCACAAACGCGGCCTGAGTCCGACCGATTTCTATCTGAGCATGTCTCGCCACGAGATCGGCAATTATCTCGGATTGGCCGTCGAAACTGTCAGCAGATTGTTCACCAGGTTCCAGGACGAAGGCCTGTTGAAAGTCGATCGCAAGCACGTCGAGCTACTCGAGCTGGAGACGCTGGAGACCAGCGTCACCCGCACCACGATGGGCGACCATCAACGGTGCATATCTTAGACACGGCAAAACCGACGACCGATGAAGACCTTCAACAGACCGTGCTCCTGTGCGGGGTGCGGGACGTGCGGGATTACCGCATCCACAACGGCGACAACCAAGTCATCACCGGCGGCAGTGCCTTCAACATCAAATCGAAGTCCCTCCGACTGGGGAATTTCAGCCATGACCATGTCGCCGCCCTCTACGCCCAACATACCGAGGAGACCGGGCAGGCGTTTGAGAATGGGGTGATCGATTACGTCTTCGAGCAAACGAATGGCCAGCCCTGGCTGGTCAACGCCCTCGCCAACGAGGCGTGCTTCGAAAAGGGGGTAGGCCGCGACCGCAGCCGTCCGATTACCCTGACGGACATGGCCGTGCCCGTGAACGGCTCATCGAGAGGCGGGATATCCACATCGACCAGTTGGCCGACAAGTTGCGGGAGCCCCGGGTACGCAAAGTCATCAGTGAGCTCCTGGGGGACGATATCGAACCCGGCCTCGCCCCGCCCAGTGAAGACGACCAGCTCTACGTGCAGGACCTGGGACTGATCCGCACTCGCCCGCAGATCGAGATCGCCAATCCCATTTACCGGGAGATCATCCCGCGTGCCCTGACCTGGGTGGCTCAGACCCGGATCCCGCAGGAGACAGTCTGGTATGTGGGCCGGGACGGACGCCTGGATTTCTCCAAACTGCTGAACGGCTTCCAGCAATTCTTCCGGGAGAACGGCGAGATCTGGATCGAACGGTTCGACTACAAGGAGGCCGGTCTGCACTATCGTTGCAGGCGTTCCTGCAACGCATCGTCAACAGTGGTGGGCGGATCGATCGGGAATATGGGCTGGGCCGTCGGCGTACCGATCTGCTGGTACAGTGGCCCCTGGATGAAACCCAGGGTTTTTATGGCCCGGTACAACGGGTGGTCATCGAGCTCAAGCTCCTGCACAAATCCCTGACCGCGACGATCAAAGAGGGCCTCATGCAAACCGCCGATTACATGGATTGGGTCGGTGCTCGTCTTCGACCGCACCCCGGAGGTACCCTGGGAAGAAAAGGTCCTAGTTCGGCAAGAGCAGTATGGAGAACACCAGATCGGTGGTGTGGGGGACGTAACTCGTTTTGCCACGCACTGCCGACTCTGTTCGACACCGGCAAGGAAGAGCAAATTCCACTCTCCCGACGTGGAGGACTTTACCGCAGTACGGTGGACACCGCTCCAGGGAAGACAACCGGAGCGCCTGAACTCCCCTGTCCGGGGAGTGCGGACAGGCTACCGGACACGGGGCACTCAGGCCACCAACTTTTCTCCGTCTTCGAGCTTACGAATGACCGGATAGAGGTGCTCGGTCTCGCGTTGAATCCGGTCCATTACCAGGGCGAACACCTCCCTTGTTTCCTTGACGAACTTATCGTGGTCGTGGATGGTCAGCACCTTCTTCTTCTCCGAACACCAGTCTTTGACATAGTCGGAGAAGATCTTCCTGATCTCTACCGATCCTGAGAGAAAGCGATCGGCCGTATTCTTGACCTCCAGATCCGAGTAGGCGATAAGCTTGCTGCACAGCTTTTGATCCACCAACTCGATATGATCCTTGACGCACTTCTTGTATTCGAAAAATACGTCACGGGCACAATTGGTATCGCACATGGAGCGATCCTTGACGAGATAGAGGAAAACGTTGGAGAGCTCCATTATCTCGTGATTTTGTGCGTGCAGCTCGGAAAAGGTCAACATGGCACGGTATCCTCCGGCAGAACCAAGCCGAACAGGCGGTTCGGCGTCGGCGTTTCTAAGCTTCGAGATTGCCCGATCTTATCAGATGCGTCGAATATTCGCAGTGCTCACCCGGAAAAGGGCACCTTGAAAACCTCAGATGCCCGTGCGGGACAGGGACGTCCCGCCATTTTTCACGTGCATAAGCACCTGAAAATGAAGTGAAGCGGAAACTGCGTTTTCACGGTCCCCAAACCAGTTTTATTCCCCGGCGATTGTCATCCGGTCGATGAGCCAGGACCCGGTGCGGGTGCTGCCGGCGAAGTCGCAGTCGTTCCCCACGGCTACCAGACCCTGGAACATCCGCTTGAGGTTACCGGCAATGGTAACCTCCTCCACGGGGAACCGGATCTCGCCATCTTCTACCCAGAAGCCGGCGGCGCCCCGGGAGTAGTCCCCGGTGACCGGGTTGACTCCGGATCCTATGAGCTCGGTGACGAACAACCCGGTACCCATCTCCCGGATCAAGGCGTCCCGATCCATCGTCCCCAGTTCGATTTGCAGGTTATGCACCCCCCCGGCGTTCCCGGTGGTATCCATTCCCAGGCGGCGGGCGGAGTAGGCATCGAGCAGATAGGTCCGCAACATACCGTCGGCTACCAGGTCCTTCGGCGCGGTCGCCACCCCCTCGTCGTCGAAGGGAGCGCTACCCAGTCCCCGACGCAGGAGGGGTTCCTCGCGGATGTGTACGAAATCCGGAAAGATCTTCTGATCCAGGTGGTCGAGTAGAAAGCTCTCCCGGCGGTAGATGCTGGAGCCGGTGATAGCATGGGTCAGCCGACGCATCAGCCCGGTCGCAAGCTCGGCACTGAACAGGACCGGAGCCTTACGGGTAGAGAGCCGGCGCGCCCCCAGGCGGGCCAGGGTGCGCTCGCCGGCACGCCGACCGATCGCCATGGCGGATGCCAAGTCGGCCGCGCACCGCGCGGAGTCCCACCAGTGATCGCATTGCATACTCGCGCCCTCCCGACCGACTACTGTACAGCTCAGGCCGTGACGGGAGCTGGGATAGCCGCCGATAAAGCCGTGGCTGTTGCCGTAGACATGAACTCCGGTGTGGGAGGTAACGGCGGCTCCTTCCGAATTGGCGATGCGTGCGTCCACGGCGCGGGCCGCTGCCTCGCACTCGAGGGCCAGGTCGATGGCAATTTCGACCCGGAGGTCCCAGGGATGGAAGAGGTCCAGGTTCGGAATACGGGTAGCCATGCGTTGCGGGACCGCGAGTCCGGCACAGGGGTCGCTTTGGGTGTGGGAGGCAATGGCGCAGGCGGCCGCGACCGTATCGCGGACGGCCGCCGGGTCCAGGTTCGAGGTGTTGGCGGAGCCCTTGCGGTTTCCCAGATAGACGGTAATGCCGAGGCCATTGGTGCGAGTATGCTCCAGGGTCTCCACCGCGCCCAGCCGCACTCTGGCCTCCAAGCCAGTGCTGGTGCCGGCGGCGGCCTCGGCAGCACTGGCCCCCCGGCGTCCGGCCTCGGCGAGCAGGTCCTCGACGATCCGTTCCAGACGGGCCTGGCGTTCACCGATGTCGTCGGTTGTGATTGTTGTCATCTTTTTCGACCATCATAGGCTAGCGAGGATTTGTTTCAGACCGACGAGCGCTCAACTCGAGCTTCGTCGCAAACCCCCAATAGGACTGGATTTAGACGAGACTTCGCCTTGAGCCCATGAGGTGTGAATTTCTTGTGCACCGCACAAAAAACTCACGATCGGGTGCGCTGTACTCATTGCTGTTATCCACAGATTACGCAGATTCTCGCAGATTCTCGCAGATTATTTCTGTTTTCAATCTGTGGGAATCTGCGTAATCTGCGGACAATGAGTTTGTGCGCTACACAAAAAATTCACGCATCAAAGGTCTGAGGCAAAGCCTCGCTAGTACTGCTGAGCAGAAATAGTGATACCGTTCGTGGTCAAACCTCGTGGTCAAACGGTGGGGGGCGTGGCTTGATATGTCCAACGGAATGGTTTGGCCATGGTTTCGTTGAAGTAGTTGATGAAATCGCCGATCCTGCCGGCCAGGTCGCTCTTGGATTGGGAGTTGCCGCGACGGATGAGCTGGAGAACCAGATTTCGATCTGGTTGAGCCAAGAAGCGTGTTTGGGTGTGAAATGGAACCCCAGGGGATGTTCAGGATCGCTGAGAAACGCCTGACTAGACGCGGCGTTGCGTAGAATCCCGCAGCGTCCCTTGCGGCCGAGATCGCCTTCAGAGCCGATGTGCTTCGCCACCAAGCGGACCGCCGACTCGGAGTAATGGGCGTTGAGGTTGTCCATCGCCAGGTGCATTCGTGGTTGTTGCACGAGTGCCGCGAGATGGGCGGTGAAATCCTCCTCGGTGCGCGTTTCGCCGATGTCTGCACTCGCCTCACCGGTGGTGACGCTGAAGCTGGCGATGAGGGTGATACCAGCGGTGGCACGCTCGGGGGCGAGCCGATAGGTCTGGCAAATGTCATGGCACTTCTCGGCGAACTGCGGATCTGGCTTGGCGTCGAGCCACCCACGCACACGATGGGGTTTGAGGTCGACATCTTTTTAAAATGCGCCCAACCGAGCGCTGCGAAATGGCGGGGACGATGCCGCGTTTGATCGCCTCGGCGGCCAGTTCCCGCTGGGTCCAATGGGTGATGG
>Ga0209782_1000033_pt1 | contig 70936 bp, 72 predicted proteins | sample WorMetmaBAHAMAS1_FD_187390 | JGI IMG/M metagenome (GOLD analysis project Ga0209782, IMG submission 187390) | Marine gutless worms symbiont microbial communities from Max Planck institute for Marine Microbiology, Germany - Inanidrilus... | ecosystem: Host-associated > Annelida > Digestive system...
CGAAGTAGGGCGACAGGTAGCCGCGGTCGAACTGCATACCTTCAACCACGTCCAGTTCGGTCTCCAGGCCCTTCGCCTCTTCGACCGTGATCACGCCCTCGTTGCCGACGCGTTCCATCGCCTGGGCCAGGAAATCGCCGATCTCCCGGTCACCGTTGGCCGAGATGGTGCCGACCTGGGAGATCTCCTGGCCGGACGAGACCTTCTTCGACCGCCGGCTGAGGTCCGAAATCACGGCTTCGACCGCCTGGTCGATGCCTCGCCGCAGGTCCATCGGGTTGAGGCCGGCTGCAACCGCCTTGATCCCCTCGCGGACGATCGCCTGGGCCAGGACCGTCGCGGTCGTGGTGCCGTCACCGGCAAGATCGCTCGTCTTGGAAGCGACTTCGCGCAGCATCTGCGCGCCCATGTTTTCGAACTTCTCGGAAAGCTCGACCTCCTTGGCGACCGTCACACCGTCCTTGGTCACGCGCGGTGCGCCGAATGCCTTGTCAAGGACGACGTTGCGGCCTTTCGGGCCCAACGTCACCTTCACCGCGTCGGCCAGAACGTCGACACCGTGCAACATGCGGTGACGCGCATCGGTGGCAAATCTCACTTCTTTAGCTGGCATGTTCTTTTGACTCCTCTGCCTTTACCGGACCGGTTCAGGCGGCCTTCTTGGTGCGTGCGGTCTTCTTTGCCGCAAGCACGCCCATGATGTCGGATTCCTTGACGATCAGCAGTTCTTCGCCATCGATCGTCACCTCGGTACCCGACCACTTTCCGAACAGAACCCGGTCGCCGGCCTTAACGTCGAGCGGCGTCACAGTACCGTCTTCGGCCTTCTGACCGGCCCCGACGGCCACGATTACACCCTGCATGGGCTTTTCCTGGGCGCTGTCGGGGATGATGATCCCGCCAGCCGACTTCTCTTCCTGTGCAAGACGCCGAATGAGCACACGGTCGTGCAGCGGCCGAAACTTCATTGGTGCTTCTCCACTTGTCGATGTTAGCGTTTGCCGTTTTTAGCACTCGCCCCTAGAGAGTGCTGACTGCCCGCCATATGGGCTTGGAGAGCGCGCAGGTCAAGCGAAATCAACAGATCCAGGGCCGCTCTCGAAGCCGCTTGCAGGCAGCGGTGTCACGGACGGCGAGCAAATGGCGGCCGAGCTTGACAAGGTGTCGGCTGGGATCGCCAAGGATGCCGGGGGCTCGCTGAAACGCCGGCCACCACCGCCGCATCAAGAACCGTCTTCGGGAGGCCCGCCGGATTCGGCCGGGCAACTGACGCCGCCGTCGGATAGACGCCGAGCGGCTGCGGCTTTCTCTTTTGCCGTCATAATGGCGCGGATCGCGGCACGGCGTTCCCTCGCCCATCCGTTGCCCTGGGCGACGGCTCGGGACAAATAGACGTCGGCCCACACCAGGTCGCGCTGGACACCTTGGCCCCTGCCATAGAGATCACCCAGATTGAGTTGTGCGACCACATGCCCGCAGTCCGCCGCCCGCCGATACCAATGCGCCGCCTGGCGATAGTCGCGCGTAACGCCGGCGCCGGCCTCGTAAAGGCCGGCAATGGCCACCATGGAGTCCAGGTGCCCTTCAGCGGCCAGCGCACGCCATTCGGCCAGCGCGTCGGCATAGCGCCCGGCGTCGTAGGCCTCAAGCCCGTCAACAAAGTCTGCGGAAAAGGATGGGGCGGCCAACAAGGCCGCGGCCAGGGGGACAAACCAACGCATCAGATCAGCTCGCCCGAAGTGCGCGAACGCGGCGGCACACGAGGGGGAGTGTACCGCCGCGTTCGCAGCGCCTCAGTTCACGCGGTAGTCGTCGGGCAGGAAGAACATGCTGTCCTGGTCCTCCGCAACCGCACCGTGGCAGTCGTTGCAGAACTGCACGCCAGCCGCGTTCTTGCCGTTGGTCGTTCCGAAGACCGATCCGTTCGGCATGATCATGCTGTAGCGCCAATCGCCGCTTTCGGCGTTAAAGCCGGCCGGCATCTTCTCCATCGTGAACAAGGGGCCGACGCCCACCTGCCCTTTGGCATTGACCGTGAAGCTGTCCTTCGCCAACTGCGATCCGGCCGGCATCGGCCCCGAGTCTTCGAAGGCTCCGTAGGCACGCCCGACAGCATTGGCATAGTTCTGGGTGAACCGTCCGCCATGGGTATCGGACTGATAGGCGGTCCGGCTGTAACGACGCCATTCCTGAAAGCCCTTGGCGATCGGGTCGCCTGACTTGGCGTAGGCCGCCTGCATCTGGTTCATGATGCAGTCATAGGCCGCTGCCGACTCCGCAACGGTCAGTTCCACCGCAATCGCACCGGCACCGCAGGGACCGCATGGATTGCACGGGCTGCAAGCGGCCGCCGCACACGGGTTACAGGGGTTCGCCGCCGCGCAGGGATTGCAGGGGTTCGCCGCCGCGCATGGATTACAAGGGTTGCACGCTGCTGCCGCACACGGGTTGCAGGGGTTCGCCGCGCATGGATTACAAGGGTTGCACGCTGCTGCCGCGCAGGGATTGCACGGGTTCGCCGCTGCGCAGGGGTTGCACGGGTTGCAAGCCGCCGTCGCGCACGGACTGCACGGATTCGCTGCCGCACAGGGATTGGCCGAGGCAAGCTGCGCAAGCCGCGGGACGACGCAGTTCGACGCGGCGCCGGCCGCTGCCGCACAGGGGTTGCATGGATTACAAGGGTTGCAGGCCGCTGCTGCGCACGGGTTGCAGGGATTTGCCACCGCACACGGGTTGCAGGGGTTCGCCGCCGCGCATGGATTACAAGGGTTGCACGCTGCTGCCGCACACGGGTTGCAGGGGTTCGCCGCCGCGCAGGGATTGCAGGGATTACAAGCTGCAGGGACCAGCTTCGCTGCGCATGGATTGCATGGGTTACAGGCCGCTGCTGCGCACGGGTTATTCGCGGCGCAGGGATTGCACGGATTGCACGCCGCCGCCGCACAGGGGTTGCACGGGTTCTTCGCCGCACAGGGATTACAGGGATTAGCCGGTGCACAGGCCGCACGTGCCTCGGGCAGCAAGCCGCCTCCCGACAGAACGGCGCCCGTTGCTCCGACACCGGCCACCACCACCACGGGCACGAACGTGGTCGAAAGCAATCTGCCCTTAAAGGATTTCATTCGTACGGTCCTTCCTGTTTTCGTCACCGGCCGGTTGCGCCAGCCTTCGCTAGAGTGCGAACGAAAATGTAGGACCTGTCGGTTGCAGCGGGGTGTAAAAACTGGTCACACAGTTGTGAGAGCGGCGCTGCCAGAACCCGGCGGCGCGGTGGAACGCACAGTTGGACGATATCGGGAAGGCCCCCAAGCGGGTGATGCAGTTCCTGCGTGCGGCCCCGGCCTAGTGGAGGGTGCCGTGCGAACCCGTCAGTTCGCCATTCAAAAGCCCGGCAGCCGCAACGATCAGGGCATCGATATCCAGGGGTGCCGGCAGACACAGGGCACAACGAACGGCGTTGACGGCATCCTCAGCATCGTCGGACAGGGCGATAACCGGGTCCCTGCCGTCCCGCGTCAGGCGGCCGATCAGACTATCCACCGCATCGACGCTGTCGGGGGCGAGACCGTCACGATCATAGATTATCAGGTCAGGTTGACTTGAGGCGCAGGCCGCGACGCCCGCGGGTTCCGCCGAAATCGCCTCTACGTCGTATCCGACTTCGGCCAGGGCATCCTGGATCATGGTGCGCAGATCCGCACGCCCCTCGACGAACAGCACCTTGGTCATTTCTCGGCCTCCTTGTTCTTCAGGGCCTGACTTCGTTGGAACGGCCGGCCCCCTTTGGAACATTATTGTATTCAGGCCGGGGTTAACGCGTCCCTAAGCCCTCCTATCCTTGGCCGGATCCCTTAACGCACCATGAAGAAGCTGCCGGGCAAGTCTTGCAGGGAAGGCCCAAAAACCACCCCAAAACCGCCACAGTCCGTTGATTGTATTGACCTGGCAGATGGCACGGGCGTTGCGACCCGTGTTGGGACCATTGGTTGCAGGGGTTTTGATGAAAAGCGACGCGATGCTTGCGGCAAGACGGATGCCTCGACTGAAGAACACGGATCCCGCGGCACCCGGCTCGGTTGCGGGCCGCCAGGGCAGCACAGATCGATCGGCCCGCGCCACCGACCGACAACGCCAAGGCGCCCATCGGGCAACGCCGCAACGAACGTCGGCCTCGGCCTTCGCGCAAGCCGCCCGTCTGTACGACCCCGGGCGCATAACGCGAGCCCAGATGGCCTCGATGGCTGCCCTGCTGTTGGGGCACGGCGCGATCTCAGACAGGGACCACCTGATCCTGCAGACGGACCCGACCGCGGGCCGGATGGCGGTGGCCCGCGATCTGGCGGCACCTCGTGACGCGATCAAGGACTGGCAGGCGCGGCGCGAAACGGACATGGGACGCGGCCGCATCCGGGCGGTCGAGGCGTCGACCCGGGCGCTGGCCATCCTGGGGCGCATCGCCGCCCTGAGAGACACTGAAACCGGCGCTGAACGGGATGGGTGACATTGTTAGCACTCCGAACCGGTCTCTGCTAATATATTGAAATTGCACGCTTTATTCTTGAACCCTTAACCTTACGGGGTCAGACTTGGTGGTATCGCCTGACCGGTTCATGATCGGAGGGGCGGATTGGAAGACCGGCCAAGGAGCGTCAATGGCATGAGTGAATTGGGCCTGCAATTGCGTTCGTACCGCCTGACCACGGCGGAGATCATCTATCACTTGCCGGACCACCCCAGTCTTCTGCAGACCTATGTCTGGCAAGGCATGGACCAAGCACCGGACTATACGAAACTGCACAAGTTCCTGTGCTTCTGGCAGGCGAATCTGGACGGGAAGCTCCATTCGGTGACGGTCGGATCAAAAGAGGTGATCGGCCCCGCACAGGTCCGCACGGTCAGCAAGGAATTTACCCTGCACTGAGGACGGCCGCGGCAGGCGGCCGGGTTCACTCGCCGACCAGGCGGTCGAGCCGGCGGGCTCGTGCCGGTAGGCCGACGATACGCTCGTAGGCGATGGACATCATCGTCACAACGACAAGCAAGGCCATCAGGGCGACGCACCAGGTCACGAACCACAACGGAATCGTGATCGCGGTTGACGCCGCAAGGTGCGAAAAGACTGCTCCCATCACGACCAGGACGGCCGCCGCCGGAACAAGCGCGCTTGCATAGAGCGACCACAGCCGGACGCCGAGCCCTGTCGTCTGATGCCGGGACTCCAGGAACGATGTGGGCAGCTGGATCGCGGTTGCCGGCAGGACGAAGGACAGGCGCGCAATCAAGAGGGTGAAGAAAGGCCCGGACAGGATGCTGCCCACCGTCAGGCCGAGTGTTGGGGCAAGGGCGATTGCCAGAACCGCCGCCAAGGTCAGGATTCCGAAGCAGATCAGCGCATAGTAACACGCAAAGCCACGAAACTGCATCCAGCTGAACGGCACCTGCAGGCCGCCGCCGTCGAACACCCATTCGCCCAGCAAAACCAGCCGGCACCACGCGTAGGCAAGACAGGCATAGACCGCCTGATGAACCAGGCAGACAAGCGCCACGCGCGCATCATCGCTCGCCACCTGGCCCAAAAGCGGCAGCAGCAGGCTCAGAATGGCGGCGAGTGCCCCCACCAGGGGGATGAACCGTTTGCGATGCCGACACAGAAACATGATCGAATCGCTCACGGTCTGCACGAAAGTCAGACGCGGCGAGGTGCCTACGGTCGTCACGCTCATTGCTCGAACTCCAGGGGTCGCTCAGCAATCCGCCGCCGACAACGCCTCTCCGTTCGGCGTCCTTTCAGACCGGCGGACCGCAACGCTAGCGCGAAGTGGGCAGGAGTCCCAAGCCCTATCGATTCGATTTTAGTATGGATTTATCAGGCATTAGCCGGCGTCAGGCACCAACCTTCGGTATCGCGGTCGTTCCCGTATCGGAGCCGATCGCGTCAGGATCTGCCCGTTGCCGGGACGCCCTTTGCATTCCCGGCATTTCGATACCGCGCGGTATCAGGCCACGCCAAGCTTCTGCTGCAAGCTCGAGCTTGAGGTCGTGTACTGGAACCGCAGCTTGCGATCCGGATAGATATAATGAAACGCCTGTTGCGCCATCAGGGCTGCCTCATGAAACCCTGACAAGATCAGCTTCAGTTTTCCGGGATAGGTGTTGATATCGCCGATGGCGAATACCGTTGGGATGGACGTCTCGAACTTCTCGGTATCGACCGGGATGAGGCTGTTCTCCAGTTCGATGCCGAACTCGGAAACCGGGCCAAGTTTCATCGTCAGACCGTAGAACGGCAGCAGCGTGTCACACGCCACCTGGTACTCGCCCTTGTCCTTGCTTTTGAGCGTGACACCCGAAAGCTCACCGTTCTCGCCGTGCAACGCGGTGATCTGCGCAACGTGGAATGTCAGCTTGCCGGCATCGACCAGCGCCCGCATCTCGTTGACGCTGGCCGGCGCCCCGCGGAATTCTTCGCGGCGGTGCACCAGCTGGATGTTCTTGGCCAGCGGCTGCAGGTTGATCGCCCAGTCCAGGGCAGAATCGCCACCGCCCGCAACCAGGATGTCCTTGTCCCGGAACACCTCCATCTTGCGGACCGAGTAGAAGACCGATGTGCCCTCGAAGGCGTCGATGCCCGGCAGGGGCGGCTTTTTCGGAACGAACGTGCCACCGCCCGCCGCAATCACGATGACCGGCGCCTCGAGCACCGTGTCCATATCCGTGGTCAGGCGCCAGTGCCCTTCGCCGTTCTTTTCCAGCCTGTGCGCCATCTGGTTGAGGTGGAATTCCGGCCCAAACGGTTTGATCTGCTCCATCAGCCGATCGGTCAGTTCCTGGCCCGTGCAAATCGGAATGCCGGGAATGTCGTAGATCGGCTTTTCCGGATAAAGCTCGGCACACTGGCCGCCGGGCTTGTCCAAAATGTCGACGAGATGTGCCTTGATGTCCAAAAGGCCGAGTTCGAAGACGGCAAACAGCCCGACCGGCCCCGCCCCGATGATGATGACATCCGTCTTGATCGGTTCCACTGTGCTCACGACGCCTCACCCGTTCTGTTGCGGTTGCTTCGGCACGGTTTCGCGCGCCGCATCATAGCGTGTTCGAAAAGGGAATGACCACGGTGCAGACCCTTGAAGCCGGCTTGCGCGGTCGCTTCCTTGGGCTTTAGCTGCGCCCGGCCGTGCCTTCCCGGGAACCTGGCCGATTGTGGATGCCACACTCCGTCTTGGCCAAGCCCGACCAGCGGCCGGCACGCACCGCCTCTCCTGCCTTGATGGGACGGGTGCAGGTGTGACAGCCGATCGACGCATAGCCCTGGGCCTCCAGAGGATGACGCGGCAGATCGCGCGCCTCGAACCAGGCCTCGATCGTCCGCCTGTCCCAGGTCGCCAACGGGTTGATCTTGATCCGGCCATCCTGCGCCTCGAACACCGGAACGCCGGAACGGGTTCCGCCGTGAAACCGCTTGCGCCCGCTGATCCAGGCGTCGAAGCCCGACAACCCTTGTTCCAGGGGAACCGTCTTTCGCAGAAAACAACAACCGTCGGGATTGCGCTGCCAGAGAGAGCCGCCGGAATCAAGGAAGTCCAGTCCCTGCGCGTCCGGCTTCAAGACCCGCACGTCGCTGAGCCCCAACCGTTCCACGAGCTGATTCTTGTACTGACTGGTCTGCGCGAACAGCTTGTCCGTGTCCACGAAAAGCACGGGAACATGCGGGTTGATCTCCGCCACCATGTCCAGCAGCACCGCCGACTCTGCCCCGAAGGAGGAGACCACGGCGATGCGCTGCGGAAACTCCTTCAGCAGGAGATGGCGCAGCATGCTCACGGCATCCAGAGTGCCATACGCGGCGCCCAACCTGCGGACAATCGCCTCCAGGGACTCGGTCACCGTTCGGCGCCAGCAAGGTCAAGGGGAGCGGTCTGGTGGCGCAGCCTGATCACGCTCTGTCGGCCGTCACCGGTCGGCTGATACCAGACGTCGATTTCGCGCAACGCTGCCTGCCAGGCCTCGGTTCCGCCGCGCAGGTCTGTCTCGAACGCATCGAAGCCGCACCGCGCCATGAACATCAACTGATCGCGCAGCACGTTTCCGACGGCCCGCAGCTCGCCCGGATAGCCCAGACGTTCGCGGAGCAGCCTGGCATAGGAATAGGCCCTTCCGTCGGTAAAAGTGGGGAACTCAAGCGCAATCAGCGCGAAGTGCTGAAGATCGCCGTCGATCATCGACGGCGGCTGGTCGCTGCGCAGCCGGACGCCCAGCGGTGCGAGGCGATATGCCAACGCCTGCCGTTCGTCCAGCCAGCGCGGCAGCGGCACGATGACCGGTCGGTCGGCGGGGATGGGGTCGCTGTCGCCGACTGCGACCCATTCGTCGTTGTCGATCCGGCCGCTCCTAAGCAGCGGCATAGAGCCTCTCCTTGAATGGGGCGTCGCCCAGGCGACGATAGGCCTGCAGGAAGGATTCGCTGTCACGCCGCAGGTCCAGGTAGGTCAAGACAATCGTCTCGACGGCGTCGACGATTTCGGCACTGGAAAAGGCCGGTCCCAGAATGGTCCCGATAGCGGCATCCCTGTCCGCCGAGCCGCCCAGCGTGATCTGGTAGAACTCCTCGCCTTTCCGCTCAACACCGAGAATGCCGATGTGGCCCACATGGTGGTGGCCGCAGGCGTTGATGCAGCCCGAAATCTTGATCTTGAGCGGACCGATCTCGTATTGGCGCTCCAGGTCGGCGAAGCGCTGCGAGATACGTTGGGAAACCGGGATCGACCGGGCATTGGCCAGCGCGCAATAGTCCAGTCCCGGGCAGGCCATAATATCGCCCAGCAGACCGATATTCGGGGTCGCCAGCCCCGCCGCGTCCAATGCCAGCCACAGGGCCAGCAGATCGTCCTGGTTGACGTGGGGCAGGACCAGGTTCTGTTCGTGGGTCACGCGGATCTCGTCGAACGAGTAGCGTTTCGCAAGGTCGGCCACGGCTTCCATCTGGTCGGCCGTCGCGTCGCCCGGCGGCGCGCCTTCCGGCTTCAGAGAGATATTGACGATGGCATAGCCCGGCTGCTTGTGCGGGACGACATTCGTCCGCGCCCACTGGGAGAACGCCCGGTTCTCCATCCGCGCCAGCGCAAAGGACTTCGACTGGGACGGAAGCGTCTGGTAGGGAGGAAGTGCGAAGAAAGTCCGGATCCGGGCCTGCTCTGCCTCGGGCAGAACCAGGGCACTGTCCTTCAGGGCCGCCCATTCCCGCTCGACAAGGCGCGTCATCTCTTGCGCACCGATCTCGTGGACCAGGATCTTGATGCGCGCCTTGTACTTGTTGTCGCGCCGCCCAAACTGGTTGTAGACCCTGAGAATCGCTTCCAGATAACTCAAGAGGTCGCGGGTCGGGAGAAGACTCCGGATCGTCTTGCCGATCATCGGGGTGCGGCCCTGCCCACCGCCGACGATGACCTCGAAACCCGGCGCCCCGAATTCGTCCCGCGTCATCGCAAGGCCGATGTCGTGAACCCGGACCGCAGCCCGGTCGTTGGGCGCCCCGGTGACCGCGATCTTGAATTTGCGCGGCAGAAACGAGAACTCGGGATGCAAGGTCGACCACTGGCGAATGATCTCACACCAGGGCCGCGGGTCTTCGATCTCGTCCACCGCGACCCCCGCCCACTGGTCGGTGGTGACGTTTCGGATGGTGTTGCCGCTTGTCTGAATGGCGTGCATCTCCACTGCGGCAAGCCTGTCCAGGATCTCCGGTACATCCTCCAGCTTGGGCCAGTTGAACTGGATGTTCTGGCGAGTCGTGAAGTGACCGTATCCCTTGTCGTACTCCCGCGCGATGCTGGCCAGGGCGCGCATCTGGTTGGCCGACAGAACTCCATAGGGAATGGCAACCCGAAGCATGTAGGCATGAAGCTGCAGATAGAGACCGTTCATCAGCCGCAGCGGCTTGAACTCATCCTCGCTGAGCTCGCCGGACAGCCGGCGTTGAACCTGATCGCGGAATTGCGCGGCACGCTGCTCCACGAGCCGTTGGTCCAGTGTATCGTACCTGTACATGCGCCTTGTCTTTCCCTGTCAGATTCCGTTGGCGTAGACGTGCGAGACGTCCTCGAAGTCAAGCGATGCGTGCTGGCCTGCCTGCTTGCCGAACATCGGATGGATACTTGGTCCCAGGGCCCGCAACCGCTCGCGGTAGCGGACCGGCAGGATGCGACCGTCTTCACGGCCGCTTTCCACCTCGATCAGGAAGGGCTCGACCACCCCCGCCGTCGACGCCGTCCGGACCGCCGCCTCCAGAAGCGTCGAGGCGGCGTCCGCGCCATCCGCAACGGCCGCGTCATCCACCCACACCGACCAGTCGCCGTCGCCGGTGAAATAGACAACGTCGCCACCGCGCAGGTGATTGGCGGTTACGATCTGTGAACCTGACAGCTTCTTCGCCATGATTGCCTCCCTATCCAGATGCGGCCATGCCCGTCGCGGGGGCGACGCTGGTTTCGGCAAGGCCCGCAACCGATCCAATGACCAGAAGCGCGGGCCCGGTGATGGCATGCCGGGAAATCAGACGTCCAAGTTGCCTGACAGCACCCGTGACAACCCGTTGGTCGTGCCGGGTGGCGTTTTCAATCACCGCAACCGGCATTGCCGGGTCCATGCCGTGCTCGATCAGGCGCGCGGCGGTCCGTTCCGCCGTGTCCACGCCCATGTAGACCACAACCGTCTGCCGCCCCGTGGCCAGATGGGTCCAGTCCAGGTCGGGCTCGCCGTTCTTCCCATGGCCGGTAACGAAGGTGACCGCCGAGGCATGATCGCGATGGGTGAGCGGGACGCCGGCATAGGCTGCCGCACCGACCGCCGCAGTGATGCCCGGCACGACATCCACGTCGATGCCGCGGGCAATCAGGTAGTCGCGTTCCTCCCCGCCCCGGCCGAACACGAACGGATCGCCACCCTTGAGGCGCACGACGCGCTTGCCCGCCAGAGCGAGCTCCGCCAGCAGCGCATTGATCTCGTTCTGGCTGCGGTGGTGGTTGGACCGGGACTTGCCCACGAACACGCGGTCGGCGTCCCGGCGCACATATTCCAGAATGTCCTGGCCGACCAGACGGTCGTAGACCACGACATCCGCCTCCTGGATTGCCCGCATGGCACGGAAGGTCAGGAGATCGGGATCGCCCGGGCCGGCACCGACGATCTGCACGCCGCCCGCCGTCGCGTGCCGCGACGGATCAGCGTTGACCAGGGCCAGCATCCGTTCGCGCGCCTTTTGGCCGTCACCGGCGAGTACCAGACGTGCCACGGGACCGTCGAAGAAGCGCTCCCAAAACCGACGCCGCGCATCCCCATCACGCACCGTCGCCTTCACGGCACCCCTGAAACTGTCCGCGAAGGCCGCAAGTTTGCCCAATGCCGGCGGCAACTGGCTTTCGATGCTGGCCCGGATCCTCCGGGCCAAGACCGGTGCACTGCCGCCGCTGGAGATTGCGACCACGATCGGATCCCGGTCGACGATGGCTGGCATGATGAAATCGGACAAGGCCGGCCGGTCGACCACATTGACCGGAATGCGTCGTGCGCGGGCTTCCTTGGAAACCGCCTCATCCACCGCGGCGATCCCCGTCGCTGCAAACACGACGGCACGATCGTCGAGATCGGCCGGCGTAAACCCGCGGCGCAGCAGCCGCACCGCACCGCTCGCTGCCGCAGCTTCCAGTTCTTCACTGGCTGTCAGCGACACCACGGTCACCGCGGCCTTGGCCTTGCGGATCAGACGCAGCTTGCGCACGGCAAGCTCGCCGCCACCGACCACCAGCACCGGGCGATCCCGCAAGGTTAGGAATATCGGCAGATGGTCCATGTCACGTCTCGTTGAGCCTCGCCTTATTACACATTTACATGATGTTGTTTATTTGGCTCTACACTAAGATATGGCCATCAATGGTGGATTACCACCCAAAAATGTGAATACAGGCGTCAAACACGCCGGCCGCGCGGCAACGTGCCCCACTGGCACCGCCGGAAGGCTGCGGCTACGTTCTCGGTAACGATTCTCGTGCCGATCAAATGCCGTCCTCGCTCGCTCCTTCCGCAACCGACCCCCTCGCGCGTCACTCGAATGACCGCGCCGTTTTGTTGTGGCTTGCCGCCTGCTGTCTGATGGTTGTGGCGATGATGGTGATCGGTGCGATCACCCGCCTGACGGAATCGGGCCTGTCGATGGTGGAGTGGCGTCCGTTGATCGGGACCTTGCCCCCGCTGTCCGAGGCCGAGTGGCAGCGCGTCTTCGATCTCTATCGAAGCACGTCGGAATACCAACTCGCCAACGCCGGCATGTCGTTGGAGGCGTTCAAGACGATCTTCTGGTGGGAGTACATCCACCGGCTCTGGGGTCGATTGATCGGCCTTGTCTTTGCCGTGCCATTCGTCTGGTTTCTACTTCGCCGGCACATTCCGGCGGGGATGACGCCGCATCTCGTTGCGTTGCTGGCGTTGGGGGCGGTCCAGGGAGTCATCGGCTGGTGGATGGTCAAGTCGGGTTTCGTCGACCGCACCGACGTCAGCCAGTACCGGCTGGCCGTTCATCTGGGCATGGCCTTTCTGATCCTGGGCTACATGCTTTGGCTTGCGATCGGCCTTGCCCGCGGCCCGGAACCGGTGACAGCGCCGCCACGTCTGCGCACCGCCGGCTGGGCCGTCATGGCCTTCGTATCGGTGACCGTGGTTTCAGGGGCCCTGGTGGCGGGCCTCAATGCCGGGCTGGTCTACAATGAATGGCCGTTGATGGGTGGAAGGTTCGTCCCGGCCGAGTACACGGAACTGCAGCCGTTCTGGCGCAACCTGTTCGACAATCACGGCGCGGTGCAATTCGATCACCGGGTTCTGGCCTACCTGACCGCCGCGGCGGTTATGGCATTTTGGCTGTTCGTATCACGGGCAGCGGTTTCCGGCGGAACGCGCATGGCGGCCACCCTCTTGATGCTTGCGGTCGCGGGTCAGGTGCTGCTGGGAATTGCCACGGTCTTAACGGCGGTGCCGCTGAGCCTGGGCGTCCTCCACCAGCTCGGCGCGATCACCCTGTTCTGCCTCTCGGTCTGGACGGTCCGCACTCTTCACGCCTGAGCCCTGCCCCGGGCGCTATTGCTTGTAGCCGATCCTGAGGTTCCCCCATTGGCGCCCGTTGACCGAGATCGGTGCGGTCAGATCCTGCATCAGAACGAACTTGCTCCCGCCCATATCGCGCAGGTAACTCTGGATCAGATAGGGCTGCTTGTTCGCTCCTGCCGCCTTGCCGGTGCGGTCGTCGAAAATGCGGCGGTTGTGGCGATTGGCGGCATTCCAAACCGGGTCGTTCGGACGCTGGGGTTGGTTGTATTTCAGATTATGTGTTGGCAGATAGCCGTTGACGTCGACGCAGGCACTGAAAACGATGCACGGATCGGCCTCTAGCAACGGTTCCTGGAAGGGCGGCAAGACCTTGTCGGTAAAGTCCAGGTATCGGACCCGGTACTGCTGCGGGTCGGTCCCTTCCACGGGCTGGTAATCCGTATCGAACAGGTCCTCGACCGAAATCTCGCCTTCCGCGACAGCCTTCGCAAACCGCACGGAAATCAAGTCTGCCGTCGACTGGCACAGCGAAATGATTCTCTGGTCCAAAATGACCTGACGGTCCACGAAGCTCTTGAACAGCTTCGCTGCCTCCGCCCCGAAACGGAGCTGTAAGCCGTCATCGGTCCGCGCATCGACCTTGGCCTCAAGCCGTCCCATACCGCCCACATCCAGGGTCAGGTCCAAGCCCGGCTGCAGCCAGGGCTCGTCGGCCTGCATCAAGGCGCCGGTCGGACACACATCATCGAGTTCCACTTCCCGCTGTTCGCCGTCGCGCTCGAACACCGCTCGCAGCGCAACCGGGATCCGTTCGGTCAATGCGGATTCCTCGTAGGAGGACTCAAGGATGGCGACGCTCAAGCGCCGCTGCAGATCCTCACCACCCGTCTGCATCGCCTCGACGCTTCGCCGTTGTTCGGCTGCGAGCGTCTGAACATCATCCATCTTCTGCGCCGCGTTGGACATCGCCTGGCCTGCCTCGGCAGTGCCTTGGCTTGCTTCCTGGGCGTTGCGGGCGATCTCCTGGATCACGTTGATCTGGTCCTGCGCCGCCTGGGCGGCATCCTCGGACAAGGAACGCACTTCTTCGATCGCTCCATTGATCCGCGAAATCGCCTCGACGGCGCGGTCGGTCACACTCTGAATCTGAGCAATGTGTTCGGTGACGTCGTTGGTGGCGTCCGCAGTCTTCGAGGCCAGGTTCTTAACCTCCCCCGCAACAACGGCAAAACCCTTGCCCGCTTCGCCGGCCCGTGCCGCCTCGATCGTCGCGTTGAGGGCCAGAAGATTGGTCTGACCGGCAATCCCCTCGATCAGCTTGACAACCTCGCTGATTTCCGCGGCTGCGTCGGCCAGCGTTTTGATCACTGAACTCGCGGTCTCCGCCTCGCCGGCGGCACTGTCCGCCCTCTTGGCCGCCTTTTCGATCTGCTCGCTGACCACGCGAACCGAGCCGTTGACCTGCTCGGTCGCAGCAGCGACGGCATCCACGTTGGATGCGGCACGCGCCGCGCCTTCGTTGGCGACCTGCGTGCTCTGGACGACCTCATCGAAGGCGCCTTCCATCCTTTCCACCACGGCATAACTGGTGGCACCCGCGTTGCGGACATTCGCCACCGTGCCATCGAATTCGCCCTGGAGCGCGTCCGACAGGGTCATGAACTGCCGCTTGGCCTTCAGCGCCTCGATTTCGGCTGTCCGCAACGCATCGTCCAGGTCACGGCCCTCAGATTCGGGCGCTGGACAGGCATCGTCCGACATGGCCACCATTGCTGGTCTTCCTTTCTTCGCGATGGATTGATCAGAAACAGTGCAGAACGAATGGCCCCCGAGCCCGGACGGGCGGGAGCGCGGAGGCTATGATTGGTGGATATCGTTAAGGTCGCGCTAATCGCGTTGTCGGCTTGCGAACCAGACCGAAAGCCCGACCACACCGCTGACCATCACCAGAATGCCGAACGCCACGGAGACCGCCAAGGCAGCGTCCGCCGGAACGCCAATCAGCCCGAAAGCGGCAACCAGCACGCCTTCGCGCACGCCCCAACCGCCCAGCGAAATCGGCAGGGTCGCCACCAGCATCGCCGGCGGGACCAGCACCAGGCACGGCAGCAAAGGCACATCCAGTCCCAAACCCCAGGACACGGACCACAAAGCCAGCGCCCCCCGAGGTGAATCAGGACGGACAAGCAAAGAACGCCCAGACCTTGCCGCGACAGCAGAGCCGCATGCGCGTCGTCCAAGATCCGGCGCCACGGCGATCCGGGAGACCCCAGCCGTGACCCCACTGCCACGAGCGTGGCCGACACCACGCTTGCGCCGACCAGAAGCGACAGGGCAACCAGTGCCGGCCCTTGAACCAACGGCAGCGCCGCAGCGGCCAGAATGCCCAGTGTCACCAAACCGGCCAGCCGCTCCAGCACGACGCCGCCGGTGGCCCGTCCAAGTGACACACCGGTGGCCTTCAGGCGCCAGACGCGCACGGCATCGCCACCGACGGTCGTCGAAAGCGTCTGGTTGAAGAACGTACCCAGGAAGAAGAGGTGCATGGCACGGGCGACACCGATACGGCCGCCTTGGATCAGAACGATGGATCTCCAGCGCAGGGCGCCGACCCCCGCCTGGACCAGCAACACCAGAACGGCGATGATCAGGGGACCCGCCTCGACCGAACGCAACAGCGACAGGGTCTGGCTGATATCGACCATCTGCAACAGCCACCAGATCACCACCGCCGTCACCCCGGCCTTGGCCAGGAATACCAGTGTCCGGCGGTGTACGGGCTGTTCCAGCGTATGCTCAGCCATGGCCCAAGCCTCGCCAGTGGCGTGGGATCCCGGGACGGGTGTTTCCCGCGGTTCTGATCATGCCCGATCTGCCTCCGCGATGATTCTAGCCCAATTGGGGCGGCAGGCATGCACCGGAATCGCGAGGGTCGGCCGAATCCAGGGGGTGGCGACCATGTTGATGCTGCATCGCAAAAACCGTTAGAGCGTTGTCACACCGCCGTAAAGTGTCGGACTAGCCGCTTGAAAGCTGCGACCTGATCTGCCATATTTTGCGTTGCAGCAATGGGCGGCCCGCCCTTGCTGTACGACAAGGCCGGTCATCCGCCCTTGTCGTTCTTTGGGCGTTTCCTCCCTAGACTTGGGCCGTGCCACGTGCACGGCCTTCTTTTTTCAAGAGATTGGCCGGTTCGCGCCCGCCCACGGCGGTCAGATCAAGACCCAGTTCCCGGCACCGTTGCGACAGGCTGTCCCGCTTCCCTGGTGGTCGACACCGTCGAGCGAGGCGCTGGAATCGAAATCGCGGCAGATCCTGCCCTTGTCGTCCAGATAGGTTCGCCTGGGCGTGACCGCGCCACCGTTGCCCGTCTGCTCGTTCTGCCACTGAATCTCCCTGCCTGACTCGGTATCGTTCAGGCCTCTGAAGACAGTGCGATCCATGCTGGCCCGGTCGGTTTTCCGCATGGTGTTGTAGTAGTCCATGGCGGCGTAGCCCAGCGCACCGCCCGCGGCGCCGGTGACAATGGCCGCAAACCACTTTCCGGCACCGCTGCCGCCGATCCCCCAATAGCCCAGCGCTGCACCGGCTGTGGCGCCGACAATGGTGCCGACAGCCAAGCGGTTCTTGTCATCCCGCATTGTTTCGCAACCGCCCAGCCCGAGGGCCGCCACACAGGCAAGCGCCACCGCCGTTCGGCGCACGCGGCCGGATGACCGTTCAGACATGCGAACCTCCGTTGCAGGTGCCGGGCGAAGGCGTCGCAATATCCGCGCCACAGCCCCTTGCCGTTTGCTATACCCTTGCCTTGGGAGGTAGCATGGCGCAGTTAATAATCCGGAAAGCTCTGACACCCGCAGCAGCCACAGACGGCAGAACACTCGTGAATACAACCTTGAGAGTAATTGGCGGACTTCTGATGCTTGTTATGGTTGCCGGCTGCAGCAAGTACGTGGAATGGAACAAGCCACGGGCGCGGCGTGATGCCACCCCGCCCCCAGACCACAGCTACTGCTGGCGCCAGGCGGAACAGCGGGCGGTCGAGCAATACGCGCGCGAAGGCGCTTCCAGGGACCAAGCCCCCTACAGCGCCTATGGCCGCAGCGCGCTGACCGGCGATTTGCGGCGCATGGACGCCCAGCGACTGCGGGAAGAACTCTACGAAAACTGCCTGACCCTGAGGGCTCAGATCCGCGACGCCGAGAAAGCAGCCGCCGAGAAGGCGGCGGCCCAGACCACTCCGGCCGCAGGACCGGCGGTAGAGGAGGTGGTCGTGGAGGATACGGCGTCCGGCGGTGCCACGGACGAGTCGTTCGAAGACATCATCAAGCCCCCGCCAATGCAGTAAGTCGGGGCCGGACCGCGCCGTTTGCGAAGATCGGTCCGCAATTGGACGATCTCCGGCCGCATGCTATATCTGCCGCGCCTGCCGCGCGTAGGTCGGCAGATATGGATATCGAGCGCGCCGCAAATCCTTGACACCGCATCTCTCCACCCTCTCCCTCGTCCGCCGGCTTTGGCGCGACCACATGCGGACCCACTGGCCGCGTATCGCGGCGGCGGTCCTGTGCATGATTCTTGTCGCCCTGTGCGTCGGCGTCCAGGCCAAGCTTGTGGAGCCAATCCTCGATCACGTCCTGAACAAGGGCGCCGAATGGCTGATCTGGGCAATATCATTGGGGTTCCTGGCCACCGCGATCATCAAGGGGCTCAGCAATTTCGCCCAAAGCCTGCTGATGCAAAGCGTCGGGCTCAGGGTGGTCCAGCGCCTTCAGGGAGAAATGTTCCACAGCATCCTGAATGCGGATCTGGCTTTCTTCGGCCGTGAAGGCACCGGCCGGCAGCTGTCCCGCTTTACCAACGATGTCAACTATCTGCGCAACGCTGTCGTCAAGGCCTTCACAGGCATGGGCCGCGACATCCTGGTCCTGGCGGTGCTGATTGGTGTCAGCCTGCACCTGAACTGGCGCATGGCTGTTGCCGCCTTTGTCATCCTCCCACTGGCAGCGTTTCCGATCGTCAAGATCGGCCGGCGGCTGCGCCGGGTCTCGGCGGACACCCAGGTCGAATACGGTCAGATGACGGCACTCCTGGACGACTCCTTCAAGGGCGCGCGCCAGGTCAAGGCCTACACCATAGAGGCGCACGAGCAGGGCCGCGCCGAAGCCGCCTTTGCAACAATGTACAAGCTGGTCCTGCGGGCGATCCGGATCAGGTCGACCAGCTATCCGATCATGGAAACCCTGATCGGCGTGGCCATTGCGGGAATCCTGATCTGGGGCGGCTACCAGATCATTTGGGGCCAGACCACCGTCGGCGCCTTTGTCGGCTTTATCTATGCCCTGATCGCGGCCTATCAGCCGATGCGCAGCTTGGCGAACATCAACGCAAGCTTGCAGGAAGGTCTGGCTGCCGCCCAGCGCATCTTTGCCGTCATCGACTATCGATCACCGATCCGCGAATGTCCCGACGCTGGCCCGCTTGCCGTCACCGACGGTGCCATCAAAATCGAGGGCGCGACCTTCAGCTACGGCGAAGACGTCGCCGCGCTGTCTGAGATTTCACTGGACGTTCCAGGCGGCGAGACCGTTGCACTCGTCGGTCCCTCCGGCGCCGGCAAGTCGACGGTTCTTAACCTGATCCCGCGCTTCTACGACGTCGACGCGGGCACGATCACGATCGACGGCCAAGATCTGCGCGACGTCACCATTGCAAGCCTGCGTACGGCGATCGGCCTGGTCAGTCAGGAGACCGGCCTGTTCAACGACACCGTGCGCGCGAACATCGCCTACGGCCGGCCGGGCGCCAGCGACGAAGATATCGTCGCCGCTGCGCAGGCGGCAGCCGCCCACGATTTCATCCAGGACCTGCCGGACGGCTACGACACGCTGGTTGGCGAACGGGGCCTGCGCCTGTCGGGCGGGCAGCGCCAGCGGATCGCCATCGCCCGGGCCATGCTGAAGAACGCACCGATCCTGTTGTTGGACGAAGCCACGTCCGCTCTGGATTCCGAATCCGAACGGGTCGTGCAGCAGGCGCTTGAACGGCTGACGGTCGGACGCACCACCATTGTCATCGCCCACCGTCTTTCGACTGTGAAGGATGCGGACCTGATCTACGTCCTGGACGGGGGCCGCGTCTGCGAAAAGGGAACCCACGCGGAACTCCTGCGCAAAGGTGGCCTGTACGCCAGGCTGTGCCAGGTCCAATTCGCAGCGGGCGATCTGGGCGCCGACGAGGGCGCACCCGGCGACGGCGCGCCGCTGCGCGCACGGGCATGACCACGCCGAGCGGGCGGCACCGGAGCACGTCGTGTATTTAAGGGAACGCGCGGCGCTGGGATGGCTGTCATCCTACCGCGCCTTGACCGCGCTGGGCACCCCGCTGATCGCGCTCCATCTCAGGCGCCGGCGGGTCCGCGGCCGGGAGCATCAGGCACGCTTCGCCGAACGCATGGGCCGCCCTTCCCGCGCCAGGCCGCCCGGCATCCTGGTCTGGGTCCATGCCGCCAGCGTCGGCGAAGCGCAATCATCGCTGACCTTGATCGGCCGCCTGCTGGCATCGCGCCCTGATATCCACATCCTGGTGACCACCGGAACGGTCACCTCGGCCGCATTGATGGAAGACCGGTTGCCCGCAAAATGCCTGCACCAGTTCGCCCCCGTCGATCGCCGCACCTGGGTGCGCAGGTTCCTTCGTCACTGGAATCCTGACCTGGGCATCTGGGTGGAATCGGAACTGTGGCCCAATCTTGTCGCGGAATCGGCAGCGCGGCGGCTGCCCATGGCGCTGGTCAACGCGCGCATGTCGGACCGGTCCTTCCAGAACTGGAAACGGGCCAGGGGCCTGATCCGGCATCTTTTGCGCGCCTTCGACATCTGCTTTGGCCAGACCGACGATGATGCGCAGCGTTTTGCCCAACTGGGCGCACGCCGCGTCCTCAGCGCCGGCAACCTCAAGGCAGCGGCACCACCGCTGCCCGCGGATGCGGACGAGTTGGGGCAGTTGCAACGAAGCCTGGCCGGCCGTCCCGTCTGGATTGCAGCCAGCACACACCCCGGCGAGGAAGATGTTGTGCTTGACGCCCACACCCGCCTGGCGGCGAAGCACTCCAGCCTTCTGACGATCCTGGCGCCCCGGCATCCAAGCCGCAGCGACGAGGTGGCAGCCCTGGTCACCGGGCGCGGGCTCGGCATTGCACGTCGCGCGGCGTCCGAACTGCCGACACCGGAGACGGCCGTCTATCTGATCGACACGATCGGCGAAATGGGCCTGTTCTACAGGCTTGCCGAAATCGCGCTGATCGGCGGCAGCCTGGGCGGCGGCTACCGCGGCCATAACCCGGTCGAAGCCGCACAATTGGATGCGGCCATCCTGCACGGCCCCGATATGACCAACCATACCTCGATCGCAAGCGCCCTGAGCGATGCCGATGCCGCGATCACAGTCACCGACGCGGAGAGCCTGGCCGAGGCCGTGGCCGGATTGTGGGCCGACCCCGCGCGCCGGCAGGCCATGATCGCGGCCGCAGCGAACCTGGCGGCGGGAAACCAGACCGCCGTCGACCGGGTCGCCGGACTGATCCTGCCGCTGTTGCCCCAACGCGTGATGGATGACTGAGCATGCGTGCACCGGCCTTCTGGAGCGAATCCGGTCTGCTGCCGGGCCTGCTGGCGCCGGCCGCCGCGGCGTATGCCCTGGGGTCGGCGCTGCGCCAGGCTGCCACGCGGCCCGTGAAAGCCGCTGTTCCTGTGGTCTGCGTGGGCAATGCGGTGGCCGGCGGTGCCGGCACGACGCCCATTGCGCTTTCCATAGCAGGGCTGCTCAAGGGCATGGGACGCAAGCCTGCGTTTCTTAGCCGCGGCTACGGTGGACGCCTTGGCGGTCCGGTTGCCGTGGACCCTGCCCTGCACAAGGCCGGCGACGTGGGCGACGAGCCCCTGCTGCTGGCGTCAGCCGCGCCAACGGTGGTCGCTGCGGAGCGGCCGGCCGGCGCCGCGCTGGCGGTGGAGCTTGGTGCAGATGTGATCGTCATGGATGACGGGCTCCAGAACCCGTCGCTGGTGAAGGATCTTTCCCTGATGGTGGTGGACGGCGGGTTCGGGTTCGGCAACGGCCGGGTCATGCCGGCCGGCCCATTGCGCGAACCCTTGCACCGCACCCTCGACCGTGCCGACGCGGCGGTGATCATCGGGTCTGACACAACGGATGTGCGCAGGGCCCTGCCGGGCGGCCTTCCGGTCCTGCACGCCCGTCTTGCCCCGGTGGGCTCGGACCTGTCGCATAAACGGGTGCTCGCGTTCGCCGGAATCGGCCGACCGGAAAAGTTCTTCGAGACCCTGCGCGCAATCCCGTGCGACCTGGTCGCGACACATGCCTTCGGCGACCACCACCGCTACCACCCCGACGAAATCATGCGGCTGGTCGAGGCCGCAGCCCAGGCGCAGGCGGCGCCGGTCACGACCGAGAAAGACTTCGTCCGCCTTCCCGAAGACGCCAGGCCCATGGTCCGGGTCCTGAAGATCCAGACCGAATGGCAGGACAGCAAGGCCATGGAGGACCTGATCGCACGTCATGTCTGACACGGCTCGGAAATCGCACCGGCGCCGGCGGCTGCGGCGGATCCTTCTCGACCCGCTGGTCGGGGGCCTGGCCCTGATCGCATTCGGCCTGTTCCGGGTGCTGCCGATCGATGCCGCGTCCGCACTGGGCGGACGCATCGCCCGCCTGGTCGGCCCTCGGCTCGCATCCGACAGGATCGCCCGGCGCAACCTGGCGCGCGCCTTTCCCGACAAAACCGCCGCCGAAATCGGCATTATCATGGTCGGCCTGTGGGACAATCTTGGACGAACCATCGGCGAGTACCCGCATCTGGGCGAGATCAAGACCCAGGGCCCGGACCGGCGGGTAGAGGTGGTCGACGACCAAGAGGTCCATCAAGGCCTGAAGGGCGGCGCCTACATCTTCCTCGCGGCCCATCAGGCCAACTGGGAGATCTCGGCCAAGGCGGCGACGGATCACGGCGTCGGCTTTGCCGGCGTCTACCGCACGGCGTCGAACCCCATCATAGACTGGCTGGTCCGCCGGTCGCGCCAGGATATCTACACGGGCATGCTGCCCAAGGGACGCGAAGGCGCCAAACAGGCGATCGGCGTGCTCAGGGCGAAGCAGGGGCTGGGCATGCTGGTCGACCAGAAGTTCAACGAAGGCCTGCCGATCCCGTTCTTCGGACGCGACGCCATGACGGCGACGGCACCGGCCGACCTGGCAATGACGTTCGGCTGTCCGCTTGTCCCGGTTCAGGTGGAACGGCTGGGCGGCGCGCACTTCAGGATGACGGTCTACCCGCCGATCACCGTCTCGAAATCAGGCGACCGTAAGGCGAATGTGCGGATCGCGCTGGAACAGATCAACGCCCTGGTCGAGAAATGGGTGCGGGAACGGCCCGAACAGTGGTTCTGGATTCACCGGCGCTGGCCGGACTGATCATTCACTCATCGGCGGCACCAGCAGCGCTGCATCCAGCCGCTTTTCGAACCAGTTGACACGCCAGTCCAGGTGCGGCCCGGTTGCCCGGCCGGTGGCGCCCACGGTGCCCAGGACGTCCCCCTGCCGCACGATATCGCCCTCTCGCACCGTGATCGTCTCGGCGTGCAGGAAGGTGGATTGCACACCGTGACCGTGGTCCACCATCAGCGTCCCGCCGGAAAAGTACATGTCCTCATGGACCAGCGAGACGACCCCGTCGGCCGGCGCGACGAAGGGCCTTCCGGCGGGCGCCGCAATGTCGATTCCGAAATGCGGCTTGCGCGGCTGGCCGTTCAGGACGCGTTGCGAGCCATAGACGCCCGAGATCCGCCCTTCGACAGGCCAGATCCAGCTGCCCGCAAACCAGGTCTCGTCGGTGTCGCGGGCGCGGGTTGCACGCACCAGGGCAGCTTCGCGCTTGATCCGCGCCATCCGCTCGGGCGGCGGCGTGACCTTCTTTGGCGGCAGCCCGTCGATTCGTTGGATGTCGTACTCACGTGGGGCCACCGCAAGATCGCGTCGGGTACGGTTGCCGTCGGGAAAGGCCACCTCCAATGCCACGGTCGCCGCCTCGTCACGGTGGAAACCGATCACGAAGGTGCCGTCCCCTGCAACCCGAACCGTCCGGTCCGCATAGGTGACGATCGCGCCCGGATCGGTCCTGCCGACCACCATGCCGCCCTGTTGAAAACTGCCCTGCAGGTCCAACGTGCCGGCAAGCACGGGCACCGACCACAACGCGAGAACCACAAAAGTAAGAACCGCCCTCACAGCAATGTCCCCTGCTCGCCCTTGGGCGGCGACCGCTTGCCTGTCGGCCGCGGCCTTGATCGCGCCGGTGTTTCGCTGCCGTCCGCACCATCCACGGTTGCAGCCACAGTGTCGTCCGCCGCGAATTGCAACGTGACATGGCCCGCCGCGCGTGCCGCCACGCCGCTTTCGACCAATTGCCCGTCCCGGTCCCGGACCAGGGCGTAGCCGCGGCTGAGAACCCGTTCGTAGGACACGCTGCCAAGGCGTTCGCCGAACTGTCCCAGCTTCTCGTCCAATCGCCGCAGCGTGCGCAGGACGGGCGCGGGCGTGAAGCGCGCGTCGACACGGATCAGCTGCTCGCCACCGCGGTCGAGCGCCCGCCGGGTACCGCCCATCAACCGCTCTGCCAGCATGCCGAGCTGTTGTCCGTTCGCGGCCAGCACCTGGGCCGGGCTGCGCAGGCGTCCCGCCTCGATCGAGAGCTCCCGCTGCTTACCCTGCAGCATGGAACGGGCGGCCTGATCCAGCCGTTCCGCAACCATGTCCAGATACTGCGCCTTGGTCGCCACCAGCGTGTCCGCGTCCGGCAGCCCACGGCCCAGCCCCTCGACACGCATGCGCCGATGCTCCAGCACCCGGCTCATGCCCTGGTACAGCCGTCCGGTCAGGTCGATCACCGTGGCGACCAGTTCCGAACGCACCGGGACCGCCATCTCCGCCGCCGCGGTCGGCGTCGGCGCACCCCGGTCGGCGACGAAATCGATCAAGGTGGTGTCCGTCTCGTGTCCGACTGCAGAGATCAGCGGCAGGGCGCTGGCGGCGGCGGCCCGCACTACAACCTCCTCGTTGAAGGCCCACAAGTCTTCAAGGCTGCCGCCGCCGCGTGCCACGATCAGAACATCGGGGCGCGGAACGGGACCGTCGGGTGCCAGCGCATTGAAGCCCTCGATGGCAGCGGCGACCTGCTCGGCCGCGCCATCGCCCTGCACCAGCACCGGCCAGAGGAGGACATGGCGCGGAAACCGGTCGGACAGGCGGTGCAGGATGTCGCGGATGACCGCGCCGGTGGGCGAAGTCACCACGCCGATCACCTCTGGTAAGAAGGGCAAGGGCTGCTTGCGGTCCTGGTCGAACAGGCCTTCGGCGGCCAGTTTCTTGCGGCGTTCCTCCAACAGCTTCAAAAGGGCGCCTTCGCCGGCCACCTCCAGCTGTTCGATCACGATCTGGTATTTGGAGCGCCCCGGATAGGTGGTCAGGCGCCCCACCGCGATGACTTCCAGCCCGTCCTCCGGCGCAACCCCGAGCCGCCCAGCCGTGCCGCGCCAGCAAACCGCGTCCAGAACCGCGCTTTCGTCTTTCAGGGCCATATAGAGGTGGCCGGATGCGGCGCGCTTGAAGCCGGAAATCTCGCCGCGGACCCGCACATGCCCGAAACGGTCCTCGACCACGCGCTTCAGCGCCTGGCTGAGTTCCGAGACCGTAAATTCCGGTGCGTTGGAGGGGGATTCGCGGGAAGTCTGGTTCATGATGGTGCGCTCATGATAAAAGGGGCGCGTCAGACTGGCCAATCCGGATCGACGCAACCGGGATCATCGCACGATTCCAGGGAGTGGAATGAAGATACTTGTGGTGGGCGGTGGCGGCCGCGAACACGCCTTGTGTTGGGCGATCGGCGGCTCGCCCCTCTGTACCGAGCTTTACTGCGCCCCCGGTAATGCCGGCATTGCCGCCATTGCCCAGTGCGTGGACATCGATGCGTCGGACGTCGAAGGCTTGGTCGGGTTCGCCAAGCGGGACGGCATCGACCTCGTCGTGGTCGGGCCGGAGGCACCCCTGGTGCTGGGGCTGGTCGACCGCTTGAAGGCCGAGAACATCAAGGTCTTCGGACCGACGCAGGCCGCCGCACAGCTGGAGGCGTCGAAGGGTTTTGCAAAGGACCTCTGCGCCGCCAACGACATTCCGACCGCTGCCTACGCCCGGTTCGAAGATGCCGACGCCGCCAGAACCCATATCCGCGAACGCGGCGCGCCCATCGTCGTTAAGGCCGACGGCCTTGCGGCCGGTAAAGGCGTGACCGTCGCCGCGACCGTAGACGAGGCGATCGCCGCGGTGGACGCCGCCATGCTGGACGAAGCTTTCGGCGCCGCAGGCGCGGCGGTGGTGATCGAAGACTGTCTGGTGGGTGAAGAGTTGTCCTTCTTTGCCCTGTGCGATGGGACCACCGCCCTGCCGTTGGCCTCTGCCCAGGACCACAAGGCGGTGGGCGACGGCGACACAGGCCCCAACACTGGCGGCATGGGCGCCTATTCACCGGCGCCGGTGGCGACGCCGGAGCTGGAAGGCCGCATCATGGAACGCATCGTCCAGCCGACGCTGAAAGCTATGGCAGCGGCCGGCACGCCCTATGTCGGCGTCCTCTATTGCGGACTGATGATCACCGACAAAGGCCCGGAGCTGATCGAATACAACGTTCGTTTCGGCGACCCCGAATGCCAGGTCCTGATGATGCGGCTGATGTCGGACATCGTGCCGGCCCTGATCGCCGCGGCGGACGGCGTGTTGGCCAGCTTCGACCTGCGTTGGTATCCCGAGGCGGCGCTGACGGTGGTGATGGCGGCAAAGGGGTATCCCGGCGCTTACGACAAAGGCACCGAGATCGCCGGCGTGGAGGCAGCCGAGGCGGCCGACGACGTCATGGTCTTCCATGCCGGCACCGCCCGCCGCAGTGACGGCACGCTGACCGCCCAGGGCGGACGGGTCCTGAACGTTACCGCGATCGGCCAGACGGTCGGCGCGGCCCAGAAGCGCGCCTACGAGGCGATTGGAGCGATCGATTGGCCGGAAGGCTTTTGCCGCCGAGACATCGGTTGGCGGGCGGTGCAACGCGAAGAGGCATGACCCAGACCCAGGTCGAGGCAATCAGAGAAGCCTTCGCCCATCACCAAGCGGGCGACCTCGACCGTGCCCAAAAGGGCTATCGCAGAATCCTGGATGCCGACCCGTAATGCGCGGAAGCGTGGCACCTGCTTGGTGCGCTGGCCTTGCATACCGGCGACGCGGCTGCAGCGGTGGACCGGTTGGGCCGGGCGGTGAAGTGTAACCGGCAGAACCCGCAATACAGGTACAATTACGCGGTTGCCCTGCAGGCGTCGGACCGGCTGCAGGATGCGGCACAGCAGCTGCGTCAGGCGAAGAAGCTGGACCCCGCCGCATTCGACGTCCTGAACAACCTCGGACTGATCGAGAAGGAACTGGGGCGGCTGGACGAGGCGGTCGATGCCCTGCGCGCTGCGACCGAGGCGGCACCACCAATGCCCTGGGATACAACAACCTGGCCTTGGCGCTTGCGGCCCAGGGTAATGCGGCCGAAGCAGAAACGATGCTTCGTCGCGCGATCGCCTTTGCGCCGGACTACCCCGAGGCACACAACAACCTGGGCACGGCCCTGCGCAAGCAGGGACGAGACGAAGAGGCGGAGGCTGCATTTCGCAAGGCTTTGGCCTTGCGCCCCGATTATGCCTCCGCCCTCTTCAATCTGGCCGGGGCGCTTCATGCCGCAGGCCGCATGGAAGAGGCCGCGGACCACTACCGCGCCCTCTTGAAGGTCCAGCCGGAAAATGCCAGCGCCCGACACCTCCTGAACGCTCTGGAGGGCGCACCGGCAGACACCGCGCCTGCCGACTATGTTGCCCATCTCTTCGACGGATATGCCGATCATTTCGAGTCCCACCTTGTGGGCGCCCTGGGATATGAGGCGCCGCAGATGATGCGCCGAGTCTGGGACGAAACCGGCCGGACGCTGTCCGAGGGCGCCATAATTGTCGACCTTGGATGCGGTACCGGCCTGTGCGCCCAGGCGTTCGGAGATCTCCGCCGAACGCTGATCGGCATCGATCTTTCCACCCGAATGGTCGAAGAGGCGGCAGCGGGCGGTCTCTATGGCGAGGTGGTCCAGGACGATGCTGTCGAATATCTCGAAAGCGCTGAAGCCGGTATCGAACTGGCGCTGGCGGGCGACGTACTGATCTACCTGGGCGATCCCCGGCTGTTGCTGCGGGTGCTCGCGAAGAAACTCGCGCCCGGTGGCGTTTTCATCTGTTCCATCGAGAGCACGGACAAACCGGACTTTATCCTGCGCGAGACCGGCCGTTTCGCCCATAACGCCGACGACCTGGAGGCAGCGGCCAAAGCGGCGGGGCTCGCCCTCCTGACCCGCAGGGCCTGCCAGATCCGCGTGGGCGCGGACGGAGCACCAATTGACGGTTTCACTATCGCGCTTGCCCGACCGGAACAGACGGACTGATACACCGCGTCGCACCGCCACCCCTGCGGCTGTCCAAAAGTGTCGCGGTACCGCCCCTGCTTGTCCGGTATGGGGTAGAACAGACGTCAAGAACACGCCCCAAGGCGGACGGCAGAAACAGGGGGAGGCAGACAGATGGATCAGGGAGAAACAAACGCGCTGCGCGACGCGGTGCGCCGGTTCGTGCGCGATAGACTCCAGCCGCTGGAACGACAGGTCGCTGAGGAAGACGAAATTCCAGAGGAGACCGTCGAAGAGATCCGCCAGATGGGTCTGTTTGGTATGTCGATACCCACTGCATATGGCGGACTGGGGCTTTCGATGGCGGCAGAGGTCCAGATGGTGATCGAGATCGGCTGGGTTTCCCCAGCCTTTCGGTCATTGATCGGCACCAACAACGGTATCGGGTCCCAGGGTCTGCTGCTGGCCGGAACCGAAACGCAACGCCAAGCCTACCTCCCGCGCATGGCGAGCGGCGAGCTGATCGGGAGCTTCGCGCTGACCGAACCCGAGGCGGGGTCGGACGCAGGTTCGGTCCGGACCACGGCGCGCCGCGACGGCGACAGCTACATCCTGAACGGCACCAAACGCTATATTACGAATGCGCCTCAGGCGGGTCTGTTCACGGTCTTCGCCCGGACCGACCCCGAGACCAAAGGCGGCAGGGGCGTCTCGGCCTTCCTGGTCGGGGCCGGCATACCGGGTCTCAGCCTGGGCGCCAGGGACCGAAAGATGGGCCACCGGGGTGCCCATTCCTGCGACGTTATCTTAGAGGACTGCCGCGTCCCCGCTTCCAGCCTGCTAGGCGAGGAAGGCGAGGGCTTCAAGATCGCGAGGCGGGTTCTGGACCGCGGCCGGATCCAGATCGCCTTGGTCTGCTGCGGCGTTGCCGAACGCCTGATCCACGAAAGCCTGACCTATGCCACCGAGCGCCACCAGTTCGGGCGGCCGATCGCGGAATTCCAGCTGGTCCAGGCGATGCTGGCCGACAGCCGGGCGGAGGCCTATGCGGCGCGGTCGATGGTGGAAGAAACTGCCCGGCGCAAGGACGCCGGCGAGGACGTCACAGAGGAAGCCGCCTGCTGCAAGATGTTTGCCTCCGAGATGGTCGGCCGTCTCGCCGACCGGGCGGTGCAGATCCATGGCGGCGCCGGCTACATCGCCGACTACGACGTGGAGCGGATCTACCGCGACGTCCGCCTGTTCCGCATCTACGAGGGCACCACCCAGATCCAGCAGCTGGTGATCGCCATGCGCATGCTGGCGAAGCACGGCGCCTGATCGGCATCGCTCCACGGCAGCCACACCCTTCGAGACGGGCCTTCGGCCCTCCTCAGGGTGAGGGTTTTGGTCGGTAATCGCCTTTCTTTCCCTAAACCCTGTCTGTTGAGTGTGTGTCAGGCTGAGTGGTGGCAGGCGGGAGACCCTATCACCGGCCCGTCGCAGCACGGTACCAAGCGACGATCTGCGCGCGTTCGGCCGGCTCCATGTAGGAGACATTGGCCGGCGGCATGGCGTGGGAAATCCCCGCCTGCAGATAGATCTCCTGCGCGTTGGCGGCAATCTGCTGTTCGGTTTCCAGGACCACGCCGTTGGGCGGCATCCGGATCCCTTCCCAGCCCGGTTCCTGGGCATGGCACATGGAACAGCGGCCCAGCACGGTCTCGGTCACCTGCTCGAACCCCTCCGCCGCTGCAAACCGCGCCATTCCGGGCGCAAGCGGCGCGGCCGCCTCTTCCTCCTACAGGTCCGTGAAGGTGACGAACGTCGACAGCCAGATCACGGCGATCATCAGCGCCGCGGTCGCTGCCCAGGTCCACCAGGGCTTGCCGCCGCGGGCGTGCAGGGTGTTGAAGAAATGGCGGATGGTCACGCCCATCAGGAACACCAGGGAGGCGATGATCCAGTTGTAGTCGGTCGCGAAGGCCAGCGGCTGATGGTTGGACAGCATCAGGAACAGCACCGGCAGCGTCAGATAGTTGTTGTGCGTGGACCGCTGCTTGGCGACGCGGCCGTATTCCGGGTCGGGCGTGCGCCCGGCTTTCAGATCCGCCACCACGATTTTCTGATTGGGAATGATCACCAGGAACACGTTTCCGGACATGATCGTCGCGGTGAATGCGCCCAGGTGCAGAAGCGCAGCACGGCCGGAAAAGACTTCGGTATAGCCCCAGGCCATGACCACCAGCAGCACGTACAGCACCAGCATCAGCCGGGTGTTGTCGTTACCGAGCGGGCTTTTGCAAATCAGGTTGTACGCGATCCAGCCGAAGGCAATGGAACCCAGCGAGATCGCGATCGCCAACGGCACCGACAGCTCCATCACGCCCGGATCGATCAGGTAGAGGTCGGCACCGGCATAGTAGACCAGGCACAGCAACACGAAACCCGACAGCCAGGTCGCATAGCTTTCCCATTTGAACCAGGTCAGGTGCTCGGGCAGCCGCTCCGGCGCGACCATGTACTTCTGGATATGGTAGAAGCCGCCGCCATGGACCTGCCATTCCTCGCCGCTGGCGCCCTCGGGCAGGTCCGGCGCCTTGCGCAGGCCGAGATCGAGCGCGATGAAATAGAAGGAAGACCCGATCCAGGCGATGCCGGTGATCACGTGCAGCCAGCGCACCGTGAAGGTCAGCCAGTCGCCCAGGACTGCCGTATCGAGCAGGGATTCCAGCATCGTTTGCCTCCAGCCGTTCGCAACAGAATGGACCGGTTGCGCCTTCAGATAAATCCCGAAGATCGCCGAGGACTTTCAAAAATCTCCAACGAATGATAGCGTCTCCGGCGTGTCTTACGTCAACGCCGTCCGGATCTTCGTGCGTGTCTACGAGCTGGGCAGCATGTCGGCCGCGGCGCGGGATCAACGAGTCTCCCCGGCCGTTGCCTCCAGCCGCATCGCCGAGCTGGAACGACACCTTGGCGTAAGGCTGTTCAACCGCACAACCCGGCGCCTGCAGCCGACCGAGCAGGGCCGCATCTACTATGACGGCGCGGTGCGCATCCTGGAGACGATCGCCGAGGCGGAGGCCGCCGTCGCCGACATTGCCGAGAGCCCGCGCGGGTCGATCTTCATCGGCGCACCGCTGGGCATCGGGCGGCGCCTGATTGCGCCCAACGTCCCCGCCTTCAAGGACCTGTACCCCGCGATCGACATTCGCCTGCGCCTGTCCGACCGAAAGATCGACGTGACGGCGGAGGGGCTGGACGTGGCTTTCGTGCTGGGGACGCTGGAGGATTCGAGCCTTCGCGTGCGCACCATCGCCGAATGCCCGCGGGTCCTATGCGCGGCGCCTTCCTACATCGCGCAGCGCGGCATGCCGCGCGACGGCCGCGACCTGGTAGCCGACCGGCACGACTGTCTGCTGTTGCGGTTTCCAGGTGCCACGGAGTTTCAGCTGACCCTGACCACGCCCGACGGCCCGCGCCGGTTCGACGTGGCGGGGCCCTTCGAGTCCGACGACGGCGACGTGCTGATCGGCTGGGCGCTGGACGGCCGCGGTATCGTCAACAAGCCGGTCTTCGAGGTGGCCGAACACCTGGCGAACGGGGCGCTGGTTCCGGTGGCAGTGGACACACCGCCGCCGCCGGTCCAGCTCGCCTGCCTCTATCCCCACAAACGCTACCAGGACCCGAAGACGCGGTTGTTTATCGACTTCATGGTGGCGCGCTGCAAGGCGGCCCTGAAAACCGACTGAAATCCGGGTTCCGCAGCCCATTAATCTGTGTCAATATGGCCAACACATTCGTGAAATACATACTATCAAGACGGAATGTGAAAGGGACGAGCGGTGTTGCGGGTGACTTTTCTGGGGGCGGTTGCGCGACAATTCCAACCACTGCGGCATCTTGCCGTCGTCGTCCTTGCCGTGTTGGCTCCGACATTCGCGTCGCCTGCCGTCGGCGCAGACGCCGAGCGTGGGCAGAAGCTCTTCCGCCTGTGCAAATCCTGCCACCAGGTCGGCGAAAAGGCGAAAAACACCGTCGGGCCCCATCTGAACGACCTGTTCGGACGGCGCGCTGGGACGGTCGAAGGCGTCAAGTATTCCAAGGACCTGACACGCGCCGGCGTCAACGGCCTTCACTGGGACTTCGAGAACCTCGATATCTACGTGAAGAACCCGCGCAATCTGGTGTCCGGGACCCGGATGCAGTTCAGAGGGGTCAAGAAGGCCAAGGACCGCGAGGACATCCTCGCCTATCTTCGCCTGTTTTCCGCCAATCCCCGGGACATCCCCGAGGCGGCCCGCACGGCCCTGGCCGCACCCCGCGACCCGCAGCTGGACGCAACCATCCTCGCGATCCAGGGCGACACAGAATTCGGCGAATACCTTGCCGGAGAATGCACAACCTGTCACCAGACCAGCGGCGCCGACGAGGGTATCCCCTCGATCGTCGGCTGGCCGGCCGACGTCTTCGTGACCGCCATGCACGCCTATCGTGTCAAGGCCCGCAACCATCCCGTCATGCAGATGATCGTAGCACCGCTCAACGACCAGGAGATCGCTGCGCTTGCCGCCTATTTCTCGACGCTTGAGGAATAAAACACACCGAACCCAAAGGGAGGACCTGGGTATGAGAATCAACAGAAGAACATTCGGAATCGGCGCCCTAGCCGCCGCCGGTACGATTGTGGCACCGGGTCTGGCCCGTGCGGCACGCCCGAAGGTTGCCGTGATCGGCGGCGGTGCGGGCGGCGCGACGGTCGCGCGCTATATCGCCAAAGGATCGAAGGGCGAAATCGACGTCACGCTGATAGAGCCGACCAGGACCTACTACACCTGCTTCTTCTCCAACCTCTATATTGGCGGGTTCCGTACCTACGACTCGATCGGCCACAGCTACGGCGCGCTGGCCAGCGAATACGGCGTCAACGTCGTGCACGACTGGGCAACATCGGTGGACCGCGACAAGCGGACCGTCGGCCTCGCGTCGGGCGGCATGGTTACCTATGACCGCCTGATCGTCGCGCCGGGCATCGACTTCCGCTACGAGACGGTTCCCGGCTACGGGATCGAGGCGGCCAACCGGATGCCGCACGCGTGGAAGGCCGGCTCGCAGACGCAGCTCCTGCGGGCCCAGGTGGAAGCGATGCCGGAGGGCGGTACCTTTGTCATGGTGGCGCCGCCGAACCCCTATCGTTGCCCGCCTGGCCCCTACGAGCGGGTCTCGATGATTGCGCACATCCTGAAGCAGAAGAACCCCACGGCGAAGATCGTCATCGTCGATCCCAAGGAAAAGCACTCCAAGCAAGCGTTGTTCCAGGAAGGCTGGGCGGAGCACTATCCCGATATGATCGAATGGGTTCCGGCCTCGTTCGCCGGCAAGATCGAACGGATCGATGCGGAAGCGATGGAGATCCATACCGACTCCGAGGTGTTCAAGGCCGATGCGGCCAACGTGATCCCGGGCCAAAAGGCGGGCAAGATCGCGGAAATGGCCGATCTGACCAACGACACCGGCTTCTGCCCGATCGTGCCGGCGACCATGCAAAGCCAGATGGACGAGAATGTCTATCTCTTGGGCGATGCGACCATTGCCGGCGACATGCCGAAATCGGGCTTCTCGGCCAATAGCCAGGCCAAGGTCGCCGCGATGGCGGTGCGCGCCTCTCTCACGGGGTCGAAGCTGTTCCCGGCGCGGTTCGCCAACACCTGCTGGAGCCTGATCGGAACGGACGACGGCGTGAAGGTCGGCGCCAAGTACGAAGCGACGGACGACAAGATCGCCAAGACCGAAGGCTTCATTAGCAAGACCGGCGAGGATGGGCAACTGCGCAAGCAGACCTACGAGGAATCCATCGGCTGGTACGAGGGCATTACCGCCGACATGTTCGGCTGATTTCCCTCCCGATCGCGGTGTGCGTCGACATCATGCACCGCGAAGCTGGGGTCAGGTCCTTTTTCCGCGTCACCCTGATCGTGTGGGGAAGAGGACCTGACTCCGTTTTCCATGGCGGTCATCGCCGCCGTGCCGCCACCATGACCGGTTCGATCTGCTCGGACTCGCACGCCCGGAGATAGTTCGAAAACTTCTCGGGCGCGTTGGCACCGGTCAGCAGGTGCAGCCCCAAGGGCGGCGGGCCGCCGGCCGTCGCCGCCTTCGCGAACGCCTGGCGGAAGAAATCGATGGCGAAGTCGCGCAGGCTTTCTTCCGCGACGATCTCGAACCCGGCGCCGCGCATGAGATCGCCGGTCTCGGACCGCGATCTCAGGAAACTGGTCGCCGCGGTCTCTGCCCAGGGCACGGGATAAATCATGCCCGGAGCCGGTCCCTTCATCACATCGAAGATGCACAGCGGCGCGCCGGGCCGCAGCACCCGGGCCAGTTCGCCGTAGAAGCCGGCCCGGTCATCGATGTTCATCGCCACATGAAAGCTGACGCCGGCATCGAAATCGCCTTCGCGGAAAGGCAGGTCGATAACACTGCCCAGGTGAAATGCGCAGGCATCCGCAAGGCCCATCAAGTCGGTCAGGACCCGGGCGGTCTCCACATATTCCGGCGTCAGGTCGATGCCGGTCACTCGGCAGCCGAACTCCCTTGTCAGGCAGCGGGCGGTGCCTCCGATGCCGGCACCTGCGTCCAGCACATGCATGCCCGCCGTGATCGGCGTCATCGACAGGGCCTTCAACGTTGCGATCCTGCCTGCGGTGTGAAACTCGTCGACGGGCGCCAGGTCTTCCGGCGCCAGATCGTCCAGATCCGCACCCAGGGCCTCCAGGCCGCCCAGGATGGCCTCCACCAGGTTGCCCCGGCCGTAGTGGGCGGCAACGTTGCTTTCAAGACTCTTCGGCATGTCGTCTCATCCCGTTGCTTTAGTCCAACTCGGAGATGGATCCTGGCGTCACGCGCACCTGCGGGATAGTTCACGAAGTGTAGCGAACAGGTGCTCCACCGGCGGAGCCGGGCCCCTGCTTTCGCGCGCCAAGAGGCGTACGGGAAACCGGGCCCGGCTCCCGGTGTCGGCGCGACACCATGGTTTATCGCGATCGACGCGAGACATCCCCCCCCCGGCCGAGATAGACGACCAAGTCGATTTCCGAACGATGCAGCCCGATGTCCCTCAGGAAGGCATCGTCCAGGGATTTCAGGTGCGCCACCGCGCGACGCCGTTGGTGCGACCGGTAGGCCGCAACCAAGACGCCTTTCGCCACCGCGGCAATGACCGCGGCCGTCGCGGCAAGAGCCTTTGCAGGCCCCGCCGCCGAGAACATAAACGTGCCCATTGTCGTGTCCTTTCTTCGGTCCAACCAGCGTGCCATCGACAGGGCAGCCGGCGGGCCCACGACCGAAGTCAAGGCGTGCGGTTGCCGGCGGTCTTCCGATGAACGCTGCTCATGGCGCCCACATAGCGCCGTTGGGGCCGATCCGCGTGTGACACCCCTCACATGCCTTCAGTTTTTTCGCCCGCCTTTTGCAGAAGGTCATAAGCTGTGCATCCGGAATTCGAAGGAGGACCCATTCCCATGTGCCGCTGGCTTGCCTATTCCGGAGCGCCCTTGCCGCTCGAGGAGTTGATCCTGAAACCCGAGCACTCGTTGATCGACCAATCGGTTGCGTCGCGTCTGGGCGAGACGACGCTCAACGGCGACGGGTTCGGTCTTGGCTGGTATGGCAACCTCGAGACGCCGGGCGTCTACAAAGGCATCCAGCCGGCCTGGAACGACAGCAACCTGAAAGACCTGTGCGCCCACATCTCGTCGCGCCTGTTCTTCGCCCATATCAGGGCGACCACCGGCACGCCGGTGCAGCAGTCGAATTGCCATCCCTTTCGGCATGGAAAATGGCTTTTCCAGCACAACGGCCTGATCCGGGAGTTTCACCTGGTCAAGCGCGACCTGGCGCTTGCCGTACGACCCGAGTTTTACCCGGATATTGCCGGCTCGACGGACTCTGAGCTGATGTTCTTCCTGGCACGCAGCTTCGACCTGGAGAATGACCCGGTCGGGGCAATGGCACGGATGGCAGGCACCGTGGAAAAGGCCTGCACAGACGCCGGCATCGAGAACGGCATGCAGATGAGCGTCGCCCTCAGCGACGGCGCCCGCCTCTACGCCTTTCGATATTCCACGGAAGGCAAATCCCGCTCGCTGTTTCACAGCCACAGCATCGAAGCGCTGAAGGAAATCAACCCGGCCCTGGAGAAATTCTCATCCGATACCCGCGTCGTGGTCTCCGAGCCGTTGTCCTCTATGACCGAAGCCTGGGAAGAGGTGCCGGAATCCTCCGTGGTCCTTGTCCAACATGGCAAGGTGGAAGTCAGTCCGTTTGAGCCGCGGGTTTAGGCCTCGTCTTTAGGCCCGTCGGGACGGGTCAGCAGAAACACGGCGACAGCCGACAGAACGATCGCCTGGACCACCAGAATCCACGGCGCCAGGTCCAGGCTGACGCTGAGCGCGAAGGTCGCGGCGATGACCACGAGGGCGACCCGCTTGGTGCGGCGGTCGATGCTGCCGTGCCGGTTCCAGTTTTCGATCAAAGGCCCGAAATGACGGTGCGAATGGAGCCAGTCGTGCAGCCGGGGCGACGACCGGGCAAAGCAGAACGCTGCCAGCAGAAGAAACGGCGTCGTCGGCAGCAGGGGCAGGAAAACGCCAGCCGCGCCCAACGCGATCGACACCAAGCCCACGAGAAGCCAGATCAGACGGACGGTTTGAACTGCGACCATTGCGCGACGCCCTCCATTGAATGCAAAGCTGTGAGGAGCGAACGTGGAGTCAAGGCCTGACACGCCGTCGACACACCCAAGCCAGGATCCTGGGCACCAAAGACTGCCGGTCAGGCGCGGTATGTCTTTCGCGGTTTTTTTTGAAAATGGGCGCAGTTTATTTGGGTTATAAGAAAGGATTGGGGACGCATCAGAGGGATATCGGTGAACAACGCACCGACCGAGAACAAGGCGAGCGAGGCCGCGCCGTCGACGATGGAACGCATCGGGTTCGTCGCGCGTTTCGGCGGGGTTTTCGAACACTCCCCCTGGATCGCCGAACGCGCGTTCGACAAGGGGCTCGGCCCGGCGCAGGACAGTGCAAGCGGCCTCCACGAGGCGCTGACCCAGGCCTTTCGCGCCGCCGACGATCCCGAACGGCTGGGCGTTCTCAGGGCCCACCCCGACCTCGCGGGCAAGCTGGCCGCCGCCGAACGCCTGACGCCGGAATCGACCGCCGAGCAGGCTTCGGCCGGGCTCGACGCACTGACGGACGAGGAACGGTCGGCCTTCACCGAACTCAACACCCGATACGTGGAGCAGTTCGGCTTTCCTTTCATCATCGCCGTGCGCGGCCTGGACAAGGCCCAGATCCTGGACGCCTTTCGCCGGCGCATCGACCATGACAGCGCCGCCGAGTTCGACGAGGCCTGCCGGCAAGTGGAGCGCATCGCACTCCTGCGCCTGCGCGACATGCTGCCCGACTGACGACGAGAGCCTTCATGCGCCCGACTGATGCCCCCGACGTTCCTGCCTTCGCCCGCACCGCGGTCAACCCGGCCTCCGCCGGACTGGGCGCACGGGCCGTCCTGGCCACCGATCAGTTCTTCGCGCCCCTGGAACGCATGCTGGCCGATGCGCCAGCGGTCTTCATCCCCGACAAATACGACGACAACGGCAAATGGATGGACGGCTGGGAAAGCCGGCGCCGACGCGGGCCGGGACATGATCACGCGGTCATCGCGCTGGCCACAGCCGGGCGGATCGACGGCTTTGATGTCGACACCTCCCACTTCACCGGCAACTACCCGCCCGCCTGCTCGATCGAAGCCTGCAACAGCGACACCGACCCTGGCGACGAAGCCGATTGGACCGAGATTCTGCCGATCACGCCTCTGGGCCCCAGCGCGCACCACTACGCAGGGTGCGACAACGAGGCGGTCTGGACCCATCTGCGCCTCCACATCTATCCCGACGGCGGCGTCGCGCGGCTGCGCGTTTTCGGCCGGCCGGAGATCGGTGCCGCAGCGCTTGCCGCGGGCGAGATCGATCTGGCGTCGGCACTGAACGGCGGACGCATCCTCGCGTTTTCCGACGCCCACTACGGCAGCTATCACCGGTTGCTGGCGCCGGGACGGGGCCTGGACATGGGCGACGGATGGGAGACCCGGCGCCGCCGCGAACCGGGCAACGACTGGATCATCGTTGCGCTGGTAACGCGGGGCATCGTTTCGCGCGCCAGCGTGGACACCGCCCATTTCAAGGGGAATTTCCCGGAAAGCTCTTCCATCCAGGCGGCCGACCTGACCGGTTTTTCGGATGACCTGACGGATGCGGTGATCACGTCTTCCATGTTCTGGCCCACATTGATGCCCCCACAGACACTGTCGGCGGATGCAGAGCACGATTTCGCTGCGGACATCGAGGCGCTCGGCCCGATCACCCACGTTCGCCTCAACATCTTCCCGGACGGCGGGATCAGCCGTCTGCGTTTGTTCGGGAAGCCGGCATGACACACACCGTTCACGCGCAGCCATTGACGCCGGAGGCGTTTGCGCCGTTCGGCGACGTCATCGACGCGAAAACCTCGCAGAGCTATCCGATCAACCAGGGCCGTTGCCGGCGCCATCACAACCTGGCGCGCCTGGAATTCGGTCCGCCCGACGGAGAATCGGCGATCAGCCTGTTCGACAGCGAGCCGGTCTAGCTGCCCTACGACCTGCAGATGATGGAGCGTCACCCTCTGGGCAGCCAAGCTTTCCTGCCGATGTCACAACACCCGTTCCTGGTCGCGGTTGCGTCGGACGCGGGAGGCATGCCGGGAACGCCCCAGGCCTTCCTGACCCGTCCCGGCCAGGGGGTCAACTACCGCGCCGGCACCTGGCACGCGGTGCTGATGCCGTTGGCCCGGCCCGGCCTGTTCGCGGTCGTCGACCGGGTCGGCGAAGGCGAAAACCTGCAGGAACACTGGTTCGAAACACCCTGGCGGATCCTGTCGGAAGACCAGACCGAGACGCGCTGAGCGCGGAAAACAAGGGAGCAAATCCATGGCCCTCCATACCATCGGCACGCCCGAACAGCTTCGGGACCAGAACTACACACCGCCTTTGGCGCAGGCAATCCCGCTGGGCACCCAGCATGTGCTGGCGATGTTCGTCTCCAACGTGACGCCGGCCATCATCGTGGCGGGGGCGGCCGGGTTCGGCTTCGGCTCCAACTCGCCGGACTTTCCCGAACTGATTTATCTGATCCAGATGGCGATGTTTTTTGCCGGCATCGCAACGCTGATCCAGACCATCGGCCTGGGCCCGGTCGGCGCGCGCCTGCCGATCGTCCAGGGAACCAGTTTCGCCTTCCTGCCAATCATGATCCCGCTGGTGGCGGGCAAAGGCGTCGACGCCCTCGCCGCCGTCTTCGGCGGCGTGATCATCGGCGGCCTCTTCCACATGTTGCTGGGCACGGTGATCGGAAAGATCCGGTTCGCCCTGCCGCCGCTGGTCACAGGCCTGGTGGTGCTGATGATCGGCCTCGCCCTGGTCAAGGTCGGCATCCAATACGCCGCGGGCGGCGTCCCGGCCATTGGCAAACCCGAATTCGGCAGCCTGTTGAACTGGTCCGTCGCCCTGATCGTTGTGGTGGTGACCCTGGGGATCAAGTTCTTCACCCGCGGTTTGTGGTCGGTTGCCGCTGTCCTGATCGGGCTGATCGTCGGCTACCTGGTGGCGATGGCCCTGGGCATGGTGAGTTTCGACAATGTGGGCCGGGCGGCCTATTTCGCGGTGCCCAACCCGCTGCGCTACGGTTTCGAGTTCAGCGCCGCGGCGGTGATTGGCTTCTGCCTGATGGCGATCGTTTCGGCGATCGAGACCGTCGGAGACGTCTCCGGTATCACCAAAGGCGGCGCAGGCCGCGAAGCCAAGAACGAAGAAATCGTCGGCGCAACCTATGCCGACGGGCTGGGCACCGCGGTGGCCGGCGTCTTCGGCAGCCTGCCCAACACCTCCTTCAGCCAGAACGTGGGCCTGGTCGCCATGACCGGCGTGATGAGCCGGCACGTGGTGACAATCGGCGCGATCTTCCTCATCGTCTGCGGCCTGATCCCGAAGGTGGGTGCCGCGATCTCGACCGTGCCCATCGAGGTCTTGGGCGGCGGCGTCATCGTGATGTTCTGCATGGTCTGCGCCGCCGGCGTGTCCATGCTGTCCGACGTGGACTGGAACCGACGCAACATGGTGATCTTCGCGGTGTCGCTGTCGGTGGGGCTCGGCCTGCAGCTGGTGCCCGGCGCACTGCAGCATCTGCCGGACACCTGGCGGATTCTGCTGGTGTCGGGCCTGCTGCCTGCGGCGTTCCTGGCGATCATCCTGAACCTGATCCTGCCGCACGAGCTTGCCGACGAGATGACGGAAGAGATGTCCGGCGGGCTCGCCGGTCACAAGCACGACGACCACGTGTGACGGAACGGAACCGACCCGGTCTGCGCCCCACGCGGGCGCCGGCCGGGTCACGCCCGCGATCTCCGGTTCAACCCCGCTTTGACGACCGTCTTTGCCATTGACATGCGTGTCCGAAGCGGCATATCCACGGCTGTTTCGCAGATATCGTTTGAGGTTCAAACATGCGGTGGCTCACGCTGGCGGGTGTCGGCTATCTGTTGGCTCTGATCTCATTTGCGGCGGGAATATACGTCGCCCATACACGCAGTTGGCCGTTCTACGAGATCCGTGATGTCTGGCGTTTCGTCCAGGGCCACCGGTACGAGACGACGTCGCTGCTGCAGAAGCTCACTAATGACATGGATATTCGCCCGGCCCGGGCCTTGAAGATCTATGCTCCGACTGACGTAGATAGGTTCGACCAACTTGACGGCATGGCGTTCTTAGATCGCCGGGAGGAGAATCCGCTGCTTTTCGTCTCAGACGAACTGCCGGCTGGTTATGTCTACATTACCGGGAAGTTCGACTTTCTCGACGGCATGAACGGAACCATCCTGGTGAGTGTCCCTGACGGCAAGCTGGTCCGTTCTTGGGCGGTTTCGGACGGCATCGGTAAAAACAAACACCATATCGGCTTTCACATGCGGCGCGACGGCAGCATTGTTGCCACCGCCAGTAACGGACCGCTCTATCACATTGATCGTTGTGCGAATGAAGTGGGCGTTCTGGGGGGTACGTTTCACCACTCAATCGCCCCAATCGACGAGCATCGCGGGTGGGTGTCCGGTTCGGAGACGGAGGTGGATGCGATTTCTATCGTGGATTTTGATACTCTAACGGTCGAACGGACCATCATGTTGGAGACAATCCACGAAGCGGCGGACCCGGAGATTGCAATCTTTACATTCAGGATCGCCGGCCTGGACTCCTGGCACCTGAATGATGTCGAAGCACTGCCGGCTTCCATAGCGGCGAACAGTCCGTTCGACGCCGGCGACCTGGTGCTCAGCTACCGGCACAACAGCCTTGTCTACGTGCTCGATCCCGATACCCTCGAAATCAAGTGGTGGACGCAGGCGTTTGCCTCGCTCCAGCATGACCCGGACTGGCAGCCAGACGGGACCATTTCCCTCTATGACAACCGATCTCACAAGCGTGGAAGGTTCCTGACCATAACCTCCTACACGCCCAACGGAATGCAAGCGCCCAAAATCCTGCTAAACGGTGAAAGACACGGGTTTTACAGTGACGTGGGCGGACAACACACGATATTCGATGACGAGTCGATCCTGGCGGTCTCGCACGAACAAGGACGAGTCCTTTGGGTTGACCGGGATGACAGGGTTCTGTTCGAATTCGTCAACCAATACAGCGACACGGAAGTCCTGCTGCTGACGAACACGGGCTTCCTTCCCGCCGACTATTTTGATGAAGGGACTTTCGCATCATGCGATCAATCCTAACCGTCATTGCCACCATTCTTGCATTTGTCTCCGCACCGCCCCACGCTTATGTGGGGCCGGGCCTGGGCCTGGGCGTCGTCGTGACGGTGCTCATGGTTGTGCTATCGGTTTTCGTCGCGGTGTTTGCGATCTTCTGGTACCCCATCAAGCGGATGCTGCGCAGCCGTAAGGAACAGCGCGCAACGACGGGCCAACAAGGCCAGACTGACCACGCGAATGAATAACGCCGCGACGTTCGTCGCGAGCGCCGTCGGCGCGGCACTCCTCGCCGAGTTTGTCATCCGTTGCGCGCTGCCAACGAGGCTGGGCGGTCTCACCAAAACGTGGCGAAAATCGTGGCGCGTGATCACGGCACGAAACATCTCGGACCATTGGAAAGAACGTGTGCTTCTGACCTATTCGATCCAACTGTTCCGCGGGACGGGGATCGCCTTCCTCCAACTCGCAGTGGCACTCGCGGTGCTGTTGGCGGCCCCCGCCGCCCTCGGTCTCATTCTCCATGTACCGTTCGATGCGCAGGTTTACCTGCAGCTTCCATTCAATGCAGGCGCCTTGACCGGTGCCACAGTCTATGTGCTGCTGCGCAGAACCGTGACCAAGTGGAAACGTACGATCTAGCCGCGCGCCTCTTGCACCGGATCGCGCTGGGGACAGCGCTTGTGCGGCAGGCGACTTTCGACCTGGACAAGGCGGTCGGCAACCGGCTCTGGCCTGTCGATCAGGATGTCCTTGAGGGACACGCAGAACCCGTATTCGTCACCGGTCTCGCCCGCGCCGGCACGACACTGGTTTTGCAGCGGCTTTTCGACAGCGGGCATTTTGCGACACTGACCTATCGGGACATGCCCTTCGTCCTGGCACCCAGGCTGTGGCAGAAACTGTCGGCACGTTTTCGGCGCCAGGGCGCGGTCGGGGAACGCGCCCACGCAGATGGTGTCCTTGTCGGTTTCGATAGTCCGGAAGCCTTCGAAGAGGTCTTCTGGCTGACATTCGCAGGCGATCTCTACCTACACGCGGACCGTCTGTCTCCCCACGATGCACCGGATGAACTCGTCAGCCTGTTCCGGCGCTATGTGGGGATGGTTCTGGCATCGGCGCAGAGTGCACCTGACCCCGACGCCGGGGCTGCCCGGTACCTCTCCAAAAACAACAACAACGTGCTGCGCCTGGGTGCCCTGCGCAAGGCGTTCCCCAGGGCGCACATCGTTGTTCCGTTCAGGAACCCGGACGACCACGCCTCGTCGCTGCACAGGCAGCATCTGCGATTCCAAGAGACGCTGAAGAACGACCGGTTCGGCCGGGACGACATGCGATGGCTGGGTCATTTCGAGTTCGGCACCGATCATCGCCCGTTTGCGTTCGGCGACTGGTTGGAGCGCCGGCACGCATTGTCTCCGGCGAACACGCAGTACTGGTTCGCCTATTGGAGCGCCGTTTACGCGTGGGTGCTTGAACAGGACGATCCGGATCTCTTGTTTCTTGATTTCGATGCGTTATGCGCCAATCCGGAGGAAGTCTGGCCGGCTTTCTGTGACCGCCTGGGCCTTCCCGCCAGGGCAAAGACCAAAGGCCCCGGCATCACAAGACCAACTGCCTACGATCCGGTCGCCGTTGACTGCCCCGAAGATCGCCGGATGGCAACCGAAATCCACGCGCGCCTGGTTGACCGCGCGCATGGATCGTCCGCATAGCAGCGTGGCCCGCGCCCGGTGCGGATCAGGCCGGCGCCTTGATCAGGGTCTTGAAGAAGCCGGACGCCGGCAGTTGCTGGCGCGGGCCCAGGTCGTTCAGCACCCGGAACATGGCCTCGTTGTAGGGGCCAAAAGGCAGCTGACAGGCCAGCGCGTCGACCCGGTCGCCGGGTGACGCCGGGACCACAAGCAGCAGGAGCGGCTTGACCCGGGCCGCTTCCTCGCGGCTCAGCCGGCGGAAGCTGTACACGGTGTCGCGGTACTCCCTCTCCAGCGCCCCCATGTCCCGGCGCGGCGCAATCAGCCAGAACCGGTAAACCCGCTCGTCGTCGAACCGGATCGCCACCAGCCGGACATCCAACCAGCCGTCGTCGGTCCGGGTGTAGCCGGCGACGGTTGCAGACTCCAGCCCGTTGACCGTGATCGGCTCCAGCGAGCCGGCACGATAGTCGATGCCCTTCACACGCGGCGCCCATTCGTTGGCGATATAGCCGGTCATGCTGACGCTGCGCCGGATCTTGTCGGCATCGAAAGCGATCGTGGCATCGCCGCAGTTGCGCGCGATCACGGCGCGCGGCGTGTTGGCGATCCGGAAACCCGTTGGCACCTGGAAAGTAAAACGCAACTCGGGATGGAGAAAGTGTTGGCCGTCGATGACGCCTTCGCGCGGGTTGTCGCCGAACAGCATCCCGTCGATATGGTGCAGATGGTTGTCCCGCCCCACCCGCGGATTGGTTGCCGGGACCACCGCGGCGGCCTGGACCGCGCGCTGGACGCGGTCGATCGGCCTCGGGTGGGTTGCCATGATGTTGTACTCGTCGACCGTCCCCGGGGGCAGGCACCGCATGCGCGCTTCGAGCTGGCTTTGTTCCCTGAGCGTCTCGAGAAAACTGACCACCGCCTGCGGGTCGTAGCCGGCGCGTACCATATAGCGGGTGCCCAAAAGGTCCGCCTCGAACTCCTGCTCGCGGGAGAAGCCCTGGATATAAGCCATGCCGCCCTGCTGCAGCAGATCCGAGGCAATGCCGGTCGGGGCGCCCGTTGCGGCACCGAACACGCCCAGGAGGATTTGACCGGCCGTCAACAGTTCGGCTCGCGTCAGACGCTGGGCGGTGTGGCGCGCCACCACATGGCCGATCTCGTGGCCCAGCACGCTGGCCAGTTCCGCTTCGCTGGCAGCCAGCGCCAGCAGGCCGCGCGAGACGTAGACATAGCCGCCCGGCAGCGCGAAGGCGTTGACGATGGGGGAGTCGACGATCGTGAACCGGTAGGGCAGGTCCGGCATTTCCGAACGTGCGGCGACGCTGCGCCCGATCTCGTCCACATAGGCCTGCAGGCGCGGGTTCCGGTACTCGCCGCCGAACGCCTTGACCAGCTTGGGATGTTCCGCCCGGCCGATCGCGATGTCGTCTTCCAGCGAGTAGTGGCCGGTGAAGCTGCTATCGCAGGTGGCCGGGTTCGTCGACACGCAGCCAGCCGTGCCGGCGGCGACCCCACTGCACAGGACACCGCAGCCGAAAGCCCGCCGGGTCAGACCGTCATGGTGCATCGAACCCTCTCGCAACGTCGCGTCACTCGCCGGTGCCGACATCACACATAGGGGTCTTCCGGCGCGGCGTCACCGGCGCGCGCGGAAGAAATCCGCCAGCAGGTCTCCGGCCTCCTGCTCTCGGATCCCACCATAGACGTCGGGCCGATGATGGCAGGTCGGCTGGTGGAAGAAGCGCGCGCCATGCTCGACCCCGCCGCCCTTGGGATCGTAGGCCCCGAAATAGAGACGCCGCAGGCGTGCAAAGGAAATCGCCGCGGCGCACATCGCACACGGTTCCAAGGTGACATAGAGGTCACAATCGGGCAGGCGGGGTTCGCCGCGCAGACGCGTAGCCGCGCGGATCACCAGCAACTCGGCATGCGCCGTGGGGTCGGCGTCGGCTTCGACCCGGTTTCCGGCGGACGCCAGCACCGCGCCGGTCTCCGCCTCGACCAGAACCGCACCCACCGGCACCTCGCCCGCCGCGGCGGCCCGGCGGGCCACGTCCAGCGCAAGCTGCATGGGGCTTTCGTCAGACTGTCTCATCGCCGCACCCTGCCGAAGCCAAAGGCGAGCGGTCAAGGCTTTGCGCGATTGCATGGACAGGCCTGCCCGCATAGGGTCCGCAGGAATGAACGAGCCGGCCTTCCAAGAAAAACGCGGCGAGCGCATCGCCAAGGTCATCTCCCGCGCGGGCCTGTGTTCCCGGCGCGAAGCCGAGCGCTGGATCGCGGACGGCCGCGTGGCGGTGAACGGCAAGACCATCGACGGTGCCGCACTCAACGTCACGGCGGCGGACCGCATCACGGTGGACGGCGCAGCCCTGCCCCAGGCCGATGCCACCCGGCTGTGGCGATTCCACAAGCCCACCGGCCTGGTGACCACGGCCCGCGACCCCCAGGGGCGACCGACGGTGTTCGATGCCCTGCCCGCGGACCTGCCCCGCCTGATCTCCGTGGGCCGGCTGGACATCAATACCGAGGGCCTGTTGTTGCTGACCAACGACGGGGCGCTGGCCCGGCGCCTGGAACTGCCGGCCACCGGCTGGGTCAGGCGCTACCGGGTGCGGGTGCACGGGCACACGGACGAAATGGCGCTGACGGCCCTGGCGCAGGGCATCACCGTGTACGGTGTCGAATACGGACCCATCAAGGCCAGCTACGAACGTCCCCCGACAGGCAGCAATGCCTGGCTGGTGATCAGCCTGACCGAAGGCAAGAACCGCGAAGTGCGGAACGTGATGCGGCACCTGGGCCTGACGGTGAACCGGCTGATCCGGACGGCCTACGGCCCGTTCCAGCTCGGTAACCTTGCCGCGGGCGCGGTCGAGGAGGTGGAACCGGCGGTGCTGGCCGACCAGCTTGGCCTTCCCGCATCGGCGCCGCGGCACAAAGGCTGGGCCAAACCCAAGGGCAAGCCGGGCGGAAAGAAGCGGGCCCCGCGCAATCCCAAGGGCAGCAGGCATGCGGATCATCGCCGGCGCTAACCGCGGCACCCGGCTGGCGGCACCAAAGGGCGCGGACACGCGCCCGACCGCCGACCGCGCCAGGGAAAGCCTGTTCGCCATCCTGGAAGGCGGCCGGGTCGCCCGCGCGGACGGACGGCTGCCGGTTGCGGGCGCGACCGTGCTGGACGCCTTCGCGGGAACCGGCGCCCTGGGACTGGAGGCCTTGAGCCGGCGTGCGGATCGCGCGATCTTCATCGAGAACGATCGCCCTGCTCTGGCGGCGCTCAAGCGCAATATCGAGCATTGCCACGCCCACGACAGAGCGACCGTGCTTGGCCGCGACGCACTGCATCCGCCGCCTGCAGGCGTCCCGTGCGACCTCGTCTTTCTTGATCCGCCCTATGGCCAGGGCCTGGCCGGGCAGGCACTTGCAGCGCTCGACGGTGCCGGCTGGGTTGCACCGGACGCGCTGGTGGTCGTGCAATGCCACCCCAAGGACGCCCTCGACCCGCCGGCCGGCTATACCATCCTGGAAACCCGCACCGTCGGGGCGGCGCGGTTCGAATTCCTCAGACCGCGGCCCGGAACCGGGACATCTGGCTGAACGCGAAGACGGCAACCAGCACCAGCAGCACACCGCCCACCAGGAACGGCGATTCCGGAATGACCATGAACATGGCGCCCGCCGCCGCCGGGCCGGCGATCCGGGCGAGGCTCGCCGCCGACTGCGCGGTTCCCAAAATGCCCCCCTTCCAATCGGCCGGCGCAATCCGACTCAACAGGCTTTGCAGCGACGGCATGTGCAGGCTCAGCCCCACGGACATCAGGCCCATGGGCAGATAGATCATGCCAGGGGTTTCCATGAACGGCAGGATCGCAACGCCGACAGACAGGCACAGAAGGGCGAGGCCGATCGTCGCCGCCTCGCCGATGCGTCGGACAATCCGGCCCACCAGCCCGCCCTGGACCACCGCCGCGACCAAACCTGCGAAGGCCAAGTAGTAGCCGATATCGCGGGCGCCCAGGTCGAACAGCATCTTCACCCACAGGGCGAACACGCCTTCCGCGCCCGTGAAGATCAGGTAGACGGCGAAATGGATGGCCAGGAGACGCGCCGTCGTCGGCTCGGACAGCACGGTCCTGACCGGCACGTGTGTATGCGTGCGGGCGGCCGCATGGCGCGTCTCGCGCACGAACAGAGCCGTGATCAGAAAACCGATGCCGGTCGCCCCGGCCGCGATCAGGCAGGGCAGAGCGTAGTCGGGATGGTCGGCGGTGCCGACGAAGATGGCGCCCATGGCAGGACCGATGACAAAGCCGACCCCGAAGGAGGCGCCCAACAACCCCAGCCCGCGCGCCCTGTTCTCGGGTGTCGTCACGTCCGACACCAGGGCCTGGCTGGTCACCATCCAGCCGGCCATCAGGCCGGCGAAGGCGCGGGCCGCAAACAGCTCCCAAAGCTCGCTGGCCAGCGCCAGCCAGACATAACTGACCACCGTGGCAAATACCGAAATCAGAAGAATTGGCTTGCGTCCGACCCCGTCGGACAGCCTGCCCCAGACCGGCGCACTGAGAAAACTGAAGGCGGAGAACAGCGAGAAGATCAAGGCGGCCTGGAAGTTCGTCCCGCCATAGGATAGCGTGTAGTACTGCAGGATCGGGAAGGTCACGCCCAGCCCGACGATATTGAACATGGTGGCCGTGATCAGCGGGGCCAGGCGACGGAAATCGGACATGGATTGGTGCGCGCGACGGTCCCGTTCACCGGCGCCCGAACAGGCGTTCGATGTCGGCCAGCTTCAGTTCCACGTAGGTGGGGCGGCCGTGATTGCACTGCCCGGAATGGGGCGTCGCCTCCATCTGGCGAAGCAGGGCGCTCATCTCCTGTGCATTCAGCCGCCGCCCTGCCCGGACCGATCCATGGCAGGCCATGGTGCCGCACACCGTTTCCAGTTTCTCCTTCAGCGACAGGGCCTCCCCCAGGTCGCGGATCTCGTCCGCAAGGTCACGCACCAGGCCCTGCACATCGACTTCTCCCAGCAGGGCCGGCACGTCACGTACCACGACGGCGCCCAGACCGAAAGGCTCCAGAACCAGGCCCAGTTCGGGCAATTCCTCCGCCCGCGCGCCCAGCGCGGCCGCCGCCGCCTCGTCCAGCTCCACCACTTCCGGCAACAACAGGCCCTGACGGGCGACCCCGTTTTCCGACAGCATCTGTTTCATGTGTTCGTAGACCAGTCGCTCATGCGCCGCGTGCTGATCCACGATCACGATGCCGTCGCGCGTCTGGGCCACGATGTAGGTCTCGTGCAGCTGTGCCCGCGCCGCGCCCAGAGGGAAGTCCACCTCCGGCGCGGTCTCGGGCGCCGCCTCGGCCTGGGCGCGCGGCGCGAAGTCCCCTTGCGGAGATGAGGCAAACCCGTCGGGGACCTGGAACGCGGCCGCGGCCTCGGCAAGGGCCCGCGCGACGGCCCCGCCGCCATGGCCGTAGGACCCGCCGCGACCACCGTAAAGCGGCATGGTGCCGCCCTGACGACGGACAGCCCCCAGCGCGGCCTGGGAGATCGTGGTCGATGCGCAGTGCCCCGCCTCGGCCAGGGCGTGTTTCAGTGCGCCGACCAGAAGACCGCGGACGCCGCCCGCGTCCCGGAACCGCACTTCGGTCTTGGCAGGATGGACGTTGACGTCCACCGACCGGGGTTCGAGTTCCAGGAACAAGGCCACCATCGGGTGCCGGTCACGCGCCAGGAAATCCTGATAGGCGCCGCGCAACGCGCCGGCCAGCAGCCTGTCCTTGACCGGCCGGCCGTTGACAAACAGGTACTGCATGGCGGGCGTCGACCGGTTGAGCGTCGGCACCCCGGCGAACCCGTGGAGGCGCACGCCGTCGCGGACCGCGTCGATCTCCAACGCGTTCTCGCGGAAGTCCCGTCCCATGATTGTGCCCAACCGTTGCAGACGCGCATCCAAGAGATCGCCTTGCGCGGCTTCCAGATTCAGCCGGTCGCGGCTGCCGTCGTTGAGCCGGAAGGACACCGCCGGATGGGCCATGGCCAGGCGGGAGACAACCTCCTGGATGGCCTGGTTCTCGGCTCGGTCGCCGCGCAGGAACTTGAGCCGCGCCGGTGTCGCATAGAACAGGTCACGCACCTCAACCCGCGTGCCGACGGGCCCGGCCGCCGGCACTGGGCCGTGCACCGTGCCGCCTTCGGGATGCCTCAGCAGCGTCTGCGGTCCGCGTCGTAATCGTCATTCGGCTGACCGACCCGATCGAGGGCAAGGCCTCGCCCCGGAAGCCCAGGGTCCGGATGGTCCACAGATCCTCGTCGGGCAGTTTCGAGGTGGCATGGCGCTCCACCGCCAGCGCCAGGTCTTCCGGTGTCATCCCCGCGCCGTCGTCGGTCACCGATATCAGGGCCTTGCCGCCATCGCGCACCGCGACTTCGACCCGGCGGGCCCCGGCATCCAGGCTGTTCTCGACCAGTTCCTTGACCGCCGAGGCCGGCCGTTCAATGACCTCACCCGCGGCGATCCGATTGACCACGGTTTCCGGCAGCCTGCGGATGCCGTCCTGCCGGGCGGGACGGCAGACTGCGGTATCATGCGTTGAATGCGACATCAGAAAGTCCCCGGCGCGGCACACGGCACCGGTCCGCCCGGCGCCGCCGCGCCCATCATAGTGCGGCGAGTCGCCGGACTGCGACAAGGTTTTCAGGCTGGGCGCAGGCGTCTTACCCGCCGGGAGCGGACAGTTCCTGGGTTGCGACGACGCCCTCAGGCTCGCCAACGACGACCACGGTCAGCCCTTCGGGATCCAAGAGCCGCGCCGCAACCCGACGCACGTCCTCGACCGTCACCGCCTCGATGGCGCGGTTGCGGGTTTCGAAATAGTCGATCCCCAGGTCGTTGTACTGCATGCCGACCAGCATGCGCGCGATCCGATTCGAACGGTCGAAGCGCAGCGGGAACGAGCCGGTCAGATAGGTGATCGCATCGGCGACTTCCTCTGCGCTGGCCCCTTCCGTGTGCATGCGCGCCCATTCCGTGCGCACCAGATCCAGCGCCTGGCCGGCCTGGGTGTTGTCGGTGGCGAGGCCGCCACTAAACACGCCCGCATGGCGGAGCGGCGCCAACCCGCTGTAAACTGAATAGACTAGGCCGCGCTTTTCCCGGATTTCCTCTGTGAGACGCGAGCCGAAGCCGCCGCCGATGACGTGGTTCATCACCGTCGCGGCATAGTAGTCTGGATCGTCGCGCAGGATCCCTGCATGGCCGAAGACCACCACGGCCTGCGGTGTCGGGAAGCTGACCACGATCGTCTCGCCCGAGGCGATCGCCTGCGTGTCCTGCACGGCAAAGGGGGCCGCCTCGTCCGGCAGCGATCCGAAGGCACGGTCGATCAGGCGACCCGCCTCCTCGGCTGTCAAGTCGCCGACGATCCCGATCAGAAGCTGGTCCTTGGCAAACCGTTGCGCCACGAACCGGCGCATGTCGTCGGCCGTGATGGCAGAGACGGACTCAATTGTGCCTTCCGCCGGGCGGCCGTAAGGATGCGCCGGAAACGCCGCATGCCACCAGGTTTCGCCCGCAATCGCGCGCGGGTTCGCCTTGTCGCGCTGCAGCCCGACCAACAGCTGGCTGCGAATTCGCTCGACCGGTTCTTCATCGAATCGCGGCTTTGTCAGGGCCAGCGCCACCAGGTCGGCCGCCTGGTCGCGGTGCTTGTTCAGCGCCTTCATGCTGCCCCGGAAGGTGTCCATGCCGGCCGAAAACGACACCGTGATCGAGTTGTTCTGGAGAATGCCCTGAAAGGCCTGACTGTCCAGGTCCCCTGCCCCTTCGTCGATCAGGCTGGAAGTCATCTCGGCCAGCCCCTCCAGCCCTTCCGGATCCAGGGCGGCGCCACCCCGGAACGAGAACTCCATCGAAACCAGAGGCAGGGTGTGATCCTCGACAAGCCAGGCGGTGAGGCCACCCGGGCTGGTGATTTCCTTGACCTCAACGGCGCCCGCACGATCGACGCCGAAACCAACGACCAGAGAAGCGCAAAGGACAAGAACGCGCATGTGAATGGCTTTCATGGATCAGGTCGTCCCTTCCGGCAGCAGTTCGGCGGTCACGGCCGGTGCCCCGTCCAGGACCGCCTTGATCGCCGCGTTGACGTCTTTGATCGTGACCGCGCCGACCCGCTGGGGCCAGCTTTCGACATCCTCGACCGTGCGGCCGATTGCCAAGGCCGCACCCAGGACCTGGGCAGGTCCGCGCAGCGAGTCGCGGGCGAAGATGGCCGCGTCCTGCATCCGCACGATCGCCTCGTCCAGTTCCTTCTGAGTGATGCCGGCCTCAACGACCTTTTGGATTTCCCGCTCGACCGCCGCTTCGAGGTCGGCCATCTCGACCCCGGGCCTGGGGCTTGCGTAGAAACCGAAGGTGCCGGGTCCGCGCCGCCCGGCGCCATACCAGGCGCCCGCATTGACCGCCAGTCCCTGCTCGATCACCAGCGATCGGTAGAGGCGTGTCGTGGACCCGCCGCCCAGGATCTCCGCCAGAACCTCCAAGGCATAGGCGTGTTCGCTGTCGCCGACGAAGAAGGACGGCGCCGAAAAGCGGCGACTCCAAGCTGGCTGGCGCACGCGCTGGTCGCGATAAACGACCCGCTGGTCTGCGCGCGGTGCCGGTTCGTGCCAGGCCACGCGTTCGGGAAGGGGGCGGGCGGGTATGGTCCCGTAATACTTCTCCGCCAAGGGCCGGACCTGATCAACCGTCACATCGCCGGCCACGACGAGAATGGCATTGTTGGGGGCATACCAGTCCCGATAGAACGCGCGGAGATCCTCAAGGCTCAGGCCGCGGATCTCGTCCTCCCAGCCGATGATGGGAATGCGATAGGGATGGTTCTTGTAAAAGGCGACGTTGACCGACTCGCCCAGGATCGCGCCAGGCGAGGATTCGATCCTGCTGTTGCGTTCTTCAAGAATGACGCCGCGCTCGGGTTCGATGTCTTCCGCCGTCAGCGTCAGATTGACCATGCGGTCGGCCTCCAGCTGCATAACCGTCTCGAGACGATCCACGGCAACCGACTGCCAATAGCCGGTATAGTCCTGCGCGGTGAACGCGTTCTCTCGGCCGCCGTTGCGCTGCACGGTGGCGGAGAACTCGCTCGGTTCCAACGTCTCGGTTCCCTTGAACATCAGGTGTTCCAGATAGTGCGCCAGGCCCGACTTGCCCGGCGGTTCGTCCATCGCCCCGACGCGGTACCAGACCATGTGCGTGACAACGGGGGCGCGGTTGTTTTCGATCACAACCACTTCCATTCCATTATCCAGCGTGAAGGTGTCGGGATTGAAGACCTGGGCCAGGGCGGCACGACCGGCAAGCCCGGCCACCAGAGCCGCCAGGACAAAAAGCCGGATCGATCGCAACGGCAAAACCTGAGACATTCACTCGCCTCCGAAAACGGTGGGTAATTGGATTTAAATACGTGTGAACGGGTGCCCGCGGATTAGCCCCGCGGGGGGCGTCAGAACGGAAGCACGCTTCCGTGCCGCTTCTTTCGTTCGATCATCGGGGTCTCGCCCTCGGTCACTGGCCGGCCTAGTGCGGCATTCTCCTGGATCCGGCGCCGTTCCTGCTCGGCATCGACGATGGTCCCGGGCGGCGGCTTTTCCTTCCAGAAGATCAGGCTGTCGATGAGTTCCTCGTCCTCAAGCGCCAGGATCGCGTTATCGTCGGCCAGGATCATCCGGATATCCGGGATTGCCGCGTCCACGTCCAGCCTGTTGAGGAATGCCGCATCGCCGGGTGTATAGACCACTACATTGCCGCTGGCCCCGGCCAGGATGCGGCCGGCATTGTTGTTCCGCAAGGCGACCGGCGACGCCCCACTCGACCGCGCCGCCGTCTGCGTATCGTCGCCGAACAGCACGCCCTCGGCCTCGCCGCGCGGCGTCTGCTCCTGCGGCCGGGAAGCGCCCGGCTCCGGCGGCCTGAGGCCGTAGTCGGGCGGCAAGCTCAGCGGCGCCCGGGAGACGACCTGAAATTCGTCCGGCGCCTCTTTCTCAAAGCCAAGGATCTTTGCGGTATCGCCACCACAGCCGGTGAGGAGAACCAGCACCATGCCGATTCCCGCCAATCCGCGCCACAGCGTCGATCCGTAGGAGTTCACCAATTGAGCCTCTCTCGAGCGGCCTCACAACCACAGCCGCGCACGGCAGCAGCCTTGCCGCTGCATGTGGAACGCCGGTCCTCGACCCGCATCCTAGCTCCCTATTTTAGGCAGAGCCGTCGCGACTTGCAATTAGGGCGTCAAGCAGCATCAGCCCCACGCCGACCACGATGGCACTGTCGGCGACGTTGAAGGCGGGCCAGTGCAGCCCGAAGGAGTGAAAATCCAGGAAATCGGCCACCGCACCGAAACGAACCCGGTCGATGACGTTGCCGATTGCGCCGCCGATTACACCGCCGATCGCGATCACCAGCAGCCAGCGCTCCGCCCGCGAGAGGTACAGCAGCAGGAAACCGCACACGGCCAGTGCGAATGCCGACAGCATCCAGGGAACCAGCGCGGAATCCGAGGCGAAAATGCCGAAACTGACGCCGCGATTCCACACCGTGACGATGTTGAAGAAGGGCAGCACCTCGATCCCGGGGCTGACCGGCAGCGCGGCAGGATGAGCATCCTCCAGCGGCAGGCCGAAAAGAACCGCAAAAATCAACCACTTGCTGATCTGGTCCAGGATCACGATCAGGGCCGCGATCGACAAGCCCGCGCGCAGTGGCATGACCTTGGCCAAGCGGGGCCTTGCCCTATTCCGCCGCGGGGCGCATGGCGGCCACCACACCGGCACAGCGCAGGCAGGTGCCGGGCACGGCCGGGTCCGTCCCCACCTCCGGCAGCACGCGCCAGCAGCGTTCGCACTTGTCGCCGGGGGCCAGCGCCGGGACCACCGCAACCCCGGGGACGTCGTCCAGCTGGAAGGCGGTCTCAGGCGCTGGGTCGGTGCTGACCTCGACGGCCGAGGTGATGCAGATTTCAGCCAGATCGACCCCTTCAACCGTCTCCGCCAGCGCCTGCGACAGATGGACACGGGGGGCCGCCTGCAGGCTGGACCCGATGCGCTTCTCGGCCCGTTCCACCTCCATGGCGCCCAGGACCACGCGCCGCACGGCACGGATCTCGGCCCACTTCGCGGCCAGGGCATCATCGCGCCAGGCGTCCGGGACCTCGGGGAAGGTGCGCAGGTGCACCGACGTGTCTGGTCTGTCGCCGTTGCGGGCCAGCCAGGCTTCCTCGGCCGTGAAACACAGGATCGGCGCCATCCAGGCCGTCAGACAGGAAAACACCTCGTCCAGAACGGTCAGCGTGGCCAGCCGTCCAGGATCGTCCGCCCCATCGCAATAGAGGCTGTCCTTCCGGATGTCGAAATAGAAGGCCGACAGGTCCTGGTCGCAGAACCGGTAGAGCGCGGTGTAGAGCGTGTGGAATGCATATTCCGAACAGGTGTGCCGCACCATCCGGTCCATTTCCCACAGCCGGTGCAGGACCCAGCGTTCCGGTTCCGGCATATCAGCCGGGTCGACACGGCGGGCCGGGTCGAAGCTGTTGAGGTTGCCCAGCAGGAACCTCAGGGTGTTGCGCAGCCGCCGGTAGCCGTCGACCAGCTGCTTCAGGATGTTGGGACCAAAACGCAGGTCCTCGGTGTAATCCGACGCCACAACCCACAGGCGCAACGTCTCCGCGCCGTATTTGTCGTTGACCTCCTGAGGCTCGATGCTGTTGCCCAGCGACTTCGACATCTTGTGGCCGTCTTCGGCCATGATGAAGCCGTGGGTCAGGGCTGCCTCGTAGGGCGCGTGGCCCCGGGTGCCGCAGGCCTCCAACAGCGAGGAGTGAAACCAGCCGCGATGCTGGTCGGACCCTTCCAGGTAAAGCGACGCCGGCCAGGCCAGCTCCTTGTTCCCTTCCAGAACGAAGGCGTGGGTCGAGCCGGAATCGAACCAGACGTCGACCACGTCGCGCACCTGCTCAAAGTCGTCGGGATCGTACTCGTTGCCCAGGAAGCGGCCGGGCGGGCTGGAGAACCAAGCATCCGCGCCCTCTTCCCGGAACGCCGCGACCGTGCGGTCGACCACGGCCTGGTCGCGCAGCGGCTCACCCGTTTCCTTTTGAACGAAAACCGGGATCGGAACGCCCCAGGCACGCTGGCGCGAAATGCACCAGTCGGGCCGGGTCTCGATCATCGAACGCAGCCGGTTCTTGCCGCCTGACGGATAGAAACGCGTCTGTTCGATTGCGGCCAGCGCCTTGTCACGCAGGCCGTTGGTCTCCATCGAGATGAACCACTGGGCAGTGTTGCGGAAGATCAGCGGCGCCTTCGACCGCCACGAGTGCGGATAGCTGTGCCGCAGGCTTCCTTTCGCACACAGGGCACCCGCCTCGATCAGGGCCTTGATGACCCGTCCGTTGGCGTCGCCGTCCTTGCCGTCATCGGTCAGGATGCGGGCGCCGGCGAACAGCGGAACATGATTGTAGAACGTGCCGTCCTCACCCACCGTTGCCGGGACCTCCAGGCCGTGCTCGGTGCCCAGCAGAAAATCGTCGGCGCCGTGGCCCGGCGCGATATGGACGAAACCCGTTCCCTGGTCGTCGGTCACGAACTCCGCAGCCATGACGGGCACGTCGAAATCGTAACCCTGGCCCCGGAAGGGATGGGTGCAGACGGTGCCGACCACCTCGGAACCGGAAAGATGCGCGGCGACAGAGTGGGTTTCGATCCCGCAGGCGGCGACGAAGGCATCAACCAACGGTTCGGCGATCACGAATGTCTCGCCGGGACGCACCAGCGCGTCCTCACCCGTTCCCTCGACCCGCAGGACCGCGTAGCGGAACTCGGGATGGACGGCGACGCCGCGGTTGCCGGGAATGGTCCAGGGCGTGGTGGTCCAGATCACGACCGCCGCGCCCTCCAGCGCGGGAACGGATGCGGTCAACACCGGGAACCGCACGAAGATCGTCGGCGATTTCTTTTCCTTGTACTCGACCTCGGCCTCGGCCAGCGCAGTCTTCTCCACCACCGACCACAGCACCGGCTTGGCGCCCTTGTAGAGACTGCCGTTCATCAGGAACTTGCCGATCTCGGCCGCGATCTGCGCCTCGGCGTCGTAGGCCATGGTCGTGTAGGGCGCGTCCCAGTCGCCCATCACGCCCAGGCGTTTGAACTCGGTCCGCTGGACGTCGATCCAGTGATCGGCGAACTCCCGGCATTCCTGGCGGAATTCGGCGATCGGCACCTCGTCCTTGTCCTGGCCATTGGCGCGGTACTGCTCTTCGATCTTCCATTCGATCGGCAGACCGTGGCAGTCCCAGCCGGGCACGTAATGGGCGTCCTTGCCCATCATCTGCTGCGAGCGGTTGATCACGTCTTTCAGGATCTTGTTCAGCGCGTGGCCGATATGCAGGTGGCCGTTCGCGTAAGGCGGGCCGTCATGCAGGATGAACCGCTCCCGGCCGCGGGACCGGTCGCGCAGCTTCTGCCACAGGCCGGTCTCCTCCCAGCGCGCCAGCAGTTCGGGCTCGCGTTTGGGCAGTCCCGCCTTCATCGGGAATTCGGTCTTCGGCAGGAAGACGGTGTCTCGGTAGTCGACGCTCATTTCAGGTGTGCCTGCTGTTCGGGGCGGGCTGCCGCCCGGTCAATCCGTGGAGGGTTCCCGTGCCTCGGGCCCCTCGTTTCACGCGACAAATGCTGGCTCGGAAGTTGCCATGCCGAATGGTCCCGACGCCTGTGGAATCACAGGGCCGGGTTGGTAATTCGCGCGATCGGCGCCCCTCTTTCGAACCGTCGTTTCATGGCGCGCGCATCCTATTGGGGCGGTGATTTGGGGTCAAGCGGGGGTGTGGCGCGCGCCTGCCGCTGGGAGAGGGGCCTATTCTTAGTGCGCGCCGGCCGACCGTGTGTGCAGGATTCGCCGGGCGGTGACGCAGTCGGTCTCGATCTGGGCCTTTAGCGCATCCAACCCGTCAAACTTCTGTTCCGGCCGGATGAACTCGATCAGGGCGACCCGCAGGACCTGGCCGTAGAGATCCTCTTCGAAATCGAAGATGTGGACCTCGAGCATCTCATGCGCCCCGTCCACGGTCGGCCGTTTGCCTAAATTGGCGATCGCATCGTACCAGGCCTCGCCATCCGCCCGCTCGATCCCGGCAAGCACCGCATAGACACCGTATGCCGGCCGCACATAGTCGCCCAGGGCCAGATTGGCGGTCGGAAAGCCAATGGTGCGGCCGCGTTTCGCGCCCTCGAAGACAGGGCCTTCGACTTCGAAGGGACGACCCAGCAACGCCGCGGCATGCCCCGGCTTGCCCGCGGCCAGATAGTCGCGGATGCGGGTGGATGAATAGACCTCGTCATCGGCGGAGGCGACCGGCTCGACCACCGTGACATCGAAGCCCAGTCCCGCGCCCATCTCCGACAAGGTATCGACCGTGCCGGCGCGCTTGTTGCCGAACGCGAAATCGTGCCCGACCACCACATGCCGGGCAGCAAGCGCGTCCACCAGGATCCGGCGCACAAATTCATCCGCGGTCAGGTTGGAAAAGGCGGCATCGAATCGCAGCACCACCATGCCGTCAACGTCCAGGGCCTCGATGTGATGCACCTTGTTGAGCGCCGGTGTCAGGCGAAACGGAGGCTGGTCCGGCCGGAAGAAGCTGCGCGGATGCGGCTCGAAGGTCAGCACGACCAACGGCCCGTTGCCGGTGGCCAGGTCGGCGCCGCGGCCGATTACCGCCTGGTGGCCGCGGTGGACGCCGTCGAAATTCCCCAACAGCACGACGCCGCCGCGCAACGACGGGGGAACAGCGTCGATGGTCTCGATTACCTGCATCACACGTGCCTGTGGATTGCCTCCCGGCGGTTCGGGTAGCACAGGGCGACCTATAAGTCAGGGGAGAAAACGCCCGCCGCGCAACGACGGGGCGGCATCCGTGGGCCCTATTCGTCTTCGATCTCGGCGCGTGACCGGGCCATCATCAGGGCCTCGCCGTCCACCACCATCACCTCGCCGACCGTGGCGATGGTCTTGCAGACGATCCGCCGTTTCTTAGCAATGATCTCGGTGACGGTCACCCGCGCCTGGACGGTGTCGCCCGCCCGGACCGGCGCCAGGAAACGCAGGTCCTGCTTCATGTAGATACACCCCGGCCCGGGCAGCTTCATGCCCAGGACGGTGGAGATCAGGCTGGAGGTGAACATGCCGTGGGCGATGCGCCCCTTGAACATGGTGTCCTGGGCGAAGTCCTGGTTCACGTGGACCGGGTTCATGTCGCCGGTGACGCCGGAGAACAACACGATGTCCGCCTCGGTGATCGTCTTTGCAAACACCGCCGTCATGCCCACCGAGATGTCCTCGATGAAGTACCCGTTCAGGTCCTCGGTCAGGCGAACATTGTCCATGAGACGGCCCCTCCTACTACTAGTGGATTGCCGTACTGCAAAACATAATTCACCTAGATGAACAACGGGTTAAATACGCCGCCCATGCACTGCAGCACGGAATGCTGCGGCGCACGATATCGAACGGCCCGGCACCGCGCAAGGTGGCGTGGTTTGGACTGGAACGGTGCGCCTCCGGCAGCCACACCCTTCGTGACGGCGGCTTCGCCGCCTCCTCAGGGTGAGGGAAGGAATCGAGCGACATCGCGAAAGACCTCACCCTGAGGAGCGGCGCGCAGCGACGCGTCACGAAGGGTGTGGCTGCCGCCGCAAAGGGCGTTGGTCCCCAAGCCAACGCAACACGCTAGCCAAGCCGGCGCGGATCGATGGGAAGCTCCTTGTTGATCTCCACCGCCTCCTCGAACCGTGCCGCGGCCGCCAGCAGTGCCGCTTCGCCGTGCGGCGGCCCCACCAGCTGCAGCCCGACCGGCAGGCCGGCGTCCGTGAAGCCGCACGGCACCGAGATGGCGGGACAGCCCGTCAGCGTGATCGCGAAGGTGATGCCCAGCCAGTCCATGTAATTCTCCAGCTCCACGTCGCCGATGCGGGTCACGTAGCGCTGGTCCACGTCGAACGGCGGCACCTGGGCGGCCGGCACCACAAGGAGATCGTGGGTCTCGAAGAAGCTGACCACGCGACCGTAGAGCGCGGCACGCGCCCGGCGTGCCCGCCCGATCTCGTCTGCACTGAGCGCGAGCCCCTTTTCCACGTTCCAGACGATGTCGGGTTTCAGCATCTCGCGTTTGGCCGCGAGTTTTTCCGCGTGGGCGGTTGCGAAATTCGCCGCCCGCAGCACCTGGAAGGTCTCGCCGGCATCGCTGAAATCGGGACAGGTGTCGTCGACGGCCGCGCCCATCTCGACGAAAGCCGTCAGCGATCTCTCGCAGACCGCCGCCACCTCCGGGTCGACCGGCAGAACGCCCAGGTTGGGCGACCAGCCGATGCGGGCGGGCGGTTCGCCGGCCAGCGCCCCCACATAGGACAGCGCCGGTGCCGGTTGCGACAGCGGGTCTTCGAGGTGGCTGCCCGCCATGGCGTCCAGCATCAGTGCGAGGTCGGGCACCGACCGCGCCATCGGCCCTTCGACACTGAGCGTGTCGAAGGGATCGGTGGTCGGCGCGCGGGCCACCCGTCCGGGCGACGGACGCAAGCCGACGATGCTGCAGAAGCTGGCCGGGGTGCGCAGGGACCCGCCCAGGTCGCTGCCGGAGGCCAGCCACGCCATGCCGGTGGCCAGCGCCACCGCCGAGCCCCCCGAAGAGCCGCCGCAGGTAAGAGCGGTGTTCCAGGGGTTCAGCGTCTTGCCGAACACCTCGTTGAAGGTGTTCGCGCCGGCGCCGAGTTCCGGTGTGTTGGACTTTGCCGTAACCAGCGCGCCGCGCTCCTCCAGGCGCTCGACAAGGATGTCCGACCGGGCGGGGACATGGTTGGCGAACAACGGGCTGCCATAGGTGGTGCGCACGCCCGCCACATCGACCAGGTCCTTGATCACAACCGGCAGGCCGGCCAGCCAGCCGCGGCGGTCCTCAGGCACCGCCGCGCCCTCCAGGGCTGCAGCCCGGTCGCGCCCACGGTCCAGGCACAAAGTCGGCAGCGCATTCACCGCGCCGTCCACCGCCTCGATCCGGGCCGCCGCCGCATCGATCAATTCCACCGGCGACACCGCGCCGGTGGTCAGCGCCTCTACGAGTTCCGTCGCCGAAAGCCGTATCAGATCGTCGTCTGCCATCGCGTCCCCGTCTCCTCCGCCGCGACACCGAACCGGCGTTTCTTAGCACGGTCTTTCTGGCGGCACGGACCGTGTTATGGTCACCGCCATGACCGTATCCGAAAACCCGCCCGAACGCCTGCCCGTTTCGGTGCTGACCGGCTTCCTCGGCAGCGGCAAGACCACGCTCTTGGGCCGGCTGATCCGACAGCCGGACATGGGCCGCACCGCCGTCGTCATCAACGAGTTCGGCGAAATCGGCCTGGACCACGACCTGGTCGAAAGCGCCGAAGAGGACACGGTGATCATGGACAGCGGATGTCTGTGCTGCACGATCCGCGGCGACCTGGTCAACACGCTCCGCCGCCTCATCCAACGGCGCGCCGGTGGCGAGGTGCCGCGCTTCGACCGGGTGGTGATCGAAACCGCCGGACTGGCCGACCCGGCGCCGATCCTGCACACGCTGATGACCGATCCTGTGGTGACCGCACAGTTCAGACTGGACGGCGTGGTGACCACCGTTGATGCGGTGCACGGCAACGCGCAACTGGACGACCATCCGGAATCGGTCAAGCAGGCCGCCGTTGCCGACCGCATCCTTCTGACCAAGCCCGACCTCGCGCAGGACACGGTAGACCTGGAAGACCGCCTGCACGACCTCAATCCCGCGGCACCGGTCTTCCGCGTCGAACACGGCCACGTCGAAGCGTCGAGCCTGTTCAATGCCGGCCTCTACGACCCGACGACGAAATCGACGGACGTGGAACGCTGGCTGAAGGAAGAGGCCTACGCGGCCGCAGACGCGCACCACCATGATCACGCCCACGACGTAAACCGCCACGACGACCGGATCAGCGCCTATTGTCTCAGCATCGACCAGCCGATCGACTGGGAGAGCTTCGTCGACTGGGTCGATGCGCTGACCACGGTCCATGGCGACCGCCTGCTGCGGCTGAAGGGCATCCTCAACGTGGAAGGCGCCGACGGCCCCGTCGCCGTGCACGGCGTCCACCACGTCTTCCACCCCCCGGCCATGCTGGCCGCGTGGCCCTCCGAAGACCGCCGCTCGCGCCTGGTGATGATCACCCGGGACCTGCCGCGCGAACCGGTGGAGGACATGCTGCACGCCTTCCTGGAGACCGGTTCTGTGGTCGGGGGACAGGGCCAGAGCTAGCGCGTCGCACCTCCACTGTCGCAGGGTTGACGTGGCCCACCATCGGCAAGCTCTCGGCGCCACAGGGCCGCGGCCCTGTGGTCTTCGAGCGTCGGCGCGTGCCCTCCCTCGACCATTCGTTGGCATACACGCGCGCCGCGGCGTCTCAATTGCTCTGACAGGATGGCAGCATCGGTTCGGGTTCTGCGAGGATCCGACTTTCCCTCAAGAACGAGCACTGGGATATCGAGCGCTGGTTCGGGATCGGGATCCCGGAACGGCGGTTTCGGTCGCAGCAAGACCGCACCGGAAATCCCGCTTGCGCCCCGCATCAACAAAGCCGCACCCATGACGGCACCGCTGGAACAGCCGTATAGGAACAGCGTCCGCCCTCGAAACCGATTGCTGCACATGTCAGCCAGGAAGGCGCCAAGGTGATCGGCTCGCGCGGCGATCTCTGCGTCGCCACAGGCGCGATCCGGGCATTTCCGAAAGAAGGAATACCCGTTCTCGAACGCCAGCGGACCGCGAGGCGCCAGCACGGCATCGCCCGGTGCAAAGGCGTGCACCAAGGGCGGCATGTCCGTTTCGTCTCGGCCCGCGCCGTGCAAGGCAATCCACACCGCTGCGCGGTCATTCAGACCGTCTGAGTACAGGAACTCCATCGCGGGACCTCCTGCGCACACTGGATGCGTTCTCCGGCCAATTTAGCAGGCCCCGCCGCGTTGTCGGGAACTGTTAAATCTTGATGAAAAAATACGCGGTATCGCCGCGCGCCAGCCATGCGGTCTTTGCAGTTCTGCCGCGGCAGGGTCGGCCTCATAGTCACCTGTGTCGGCGGGCGGCATTCGCCGCCGCCATTTGGGTTTCTTGAGAGTAGACGACCATGTCCACGGCCACCGTTTCCGCCAGCGCGGGCGCCAACGCCCGGGGTGCGGCCCTGATGCTTTCCAGCGTCATGATGTTCGCTGTGATGGATGCCCTGGTGAAGTGGCTTGGCGCCACCTACCCGGTCCATCAGATCGTCTTCTTCCGCTGCGCTGTCGCGATGGTCCCTGTGATGGTGCTGGTCTGGCAGTCCGGCGGCCTGGCCACGTTGCGCACCCGGCGGCCGGTCCTGCACCTGCTGCGGGCCCTGTTCGGCCTGAGCTCCATGGCGTGCATCTTCTTTTCCTTCACCCAGATGAAGCTGGCCGACGCCATCGCGGTCATCTTCTCCGCACCGCTTTTCCTGACCGCGCTTTCCGTGCCGCTGTTGGGCGAGATCGTCGGCCTGCGCCGCTGGACCGCCATCATCGTGGGTTTCATGGGGGTCCTCGTGATCGTTAATCCCAGCGCCGATGTGCTCAATGTCGGCGCGCTTTCGGCGCTCGGCGGCGCACTGGGCTTCGCGTTCGCCATGATCGTGGTGCGCAAGCTCAGCGTCACCGACTCGGTCGCCTGCATCAGCTTCTGGTTCACCCTTCCGTCCCTGGCGATCACCGCGGCCCTGATCCCTTGGCTGGGCTGGGTCACGCCCGACTGGCAGGATCTCCTGATGCTGGGCCTGGTGGGCCTGATCGGCGGCGTCGCGCAGCAGGTCATGACGGCGGCCTTCCGCCATGGCGAGGCGGCCGTGGTGGCACCGATGGAATACACCGCGATGATCTGGGTCACCGTGATCGGTTACATGATCTGGAGCGAGGTCCCCGACCTCAGGACCCTGCTCGGCGTGGCGGTGGTCATCGCCAGCGGCTTGTTCATGCTCTATCGCGAGGCCGTCCTGGCCGGCATGCGCCCGGTCCGCCTGCCGAAGCTGCGCGGCCGACACTAGAGCCCCTCAGCCCCGCCATAATCCCCTTCTCCCCCGGGGGGGAGAAGGTGGCCCGAAGGGCCGGATGAGGGGGTTCGGCTATCGGGCACCGGAGCCCCCTCACCCGGCCGGCGCTGAAGCGCCGTCCACCCTCTCCCCCTCGGGGAGAGGGGTTTTGCCACCACGCCACACCCGCCATAATCCCGCGGTTGAACACAGACATCGGGTGACCCATAACCATGAGCGAACCGCTCTACGATCACGCAACGCTGGTCGGCTTCACCACCGCGCTGTTCGAAGCCGCGGGGCTGGACGCGGACAAGGCCGGGACCACCGCCCATTACCTGGTCGAGGCCGACCTCCTGGGGCATGACACCCACGGCCTGGCTCAGGCGCCCGGCTATCTGCGTGCGCTCCAGGACGGCACCATAACCAAGACCGGCGGGCCCGAGACTGTGCGGGACCGCGGCGCGGTTCTGACCTGGGACGGCCGGCGGCTGCCGGGCCTGTGGCTCACCGTGCAGGCGATCGATGCGGCGCTTGCGAGGGCGCGCGAGTTTGGCACCGCCTCGGTCGCGATCCGGCGCAGCCACCATATCGGTTGCCTCGCCGCGTTTCTTGAGCGGGCGACCGACCAGGGCATGATGCTGCTGCTCACCTGTTCGGATCCCAGCGTGTCGAGCATCGCGCCCTACGGCGGAACCGAGCCGCTGTACACGCCCGACCCGGTCGCGGTGGGGATACCGACAACGGGCGACCCCGTTCTCATCGATATCAGCGCCTCGATCACCACGAACGGCATGACCGGGCGCCTGAATGCCCAGGGCAGAAAGATGCCGGGCGTGTGGGCCATCGACGCGGACGGAAACCCGTCGGACGACCCGGCGGTTCTGTTCACGGACCCGCCCGGCACGATCCTCCCGATCGGCGGGCTGGAGTACGGCCACAAGGGATTCGGCCTGGGCCTGATGGTGGAGGCGCTGACCCAGGGGCTCAGCGGCCACGGCAGGGCCGATACGGCCGAGGGCTGGGGCGCCAACACCTTCGTCCAGGCGCTCGACCCCGACGCTTTCGACGGTCTGGACGCGTTCACCCGCCAGACCGGCTGGCTGGCGGAGGCGGCCCGGGCCAACCGGCCCCGGCCGGGCGTGGAACGCGTGCGCCTGCCGGGGGAACGCGGCCTTGCCCGCAAGCGCGCCATGCTGGACGGCGGCGTTGCGCTCTACCCCGGCATTATGGATTCCCTTTCCACCTGGGCTCAAACGCTGGACGTTCAACAGCCCGCGCCGCTGGGCGACTGAGCGCTGAAGCTTCAGGCGGTCTTCCGAGCCGCGGCACGGTCCAGGATGGCGCGCCGCGCAGCGGCATCGGCGCGGGGCCATTGCTGGATTTCGTCGGCGGTGCGGTGGCAGCCCCTGCAGACGCCCGTCTGCCCATCAAGGCTGCAAACGGCAATACAGGGGGATCGGATCTCGGCAGGGTCGCTCATGGCCGCATGTCCCTACCCGACTCGCCGGGCACCATCAAGCGCGCAGGGCGAATTCGGGGTTGTATCTCGATAATTCTGGAATTATATAATTAGACAGCAACGCGAGGATTCTGCCATGACGCTGGACGAGACCGCGGACGCGCTGAACGCCCTGGGCAACCCGACCCGCCTGTCGATCTACCGGCTGCTGGTCAAGGCGGGCGAGGCCGGCCTCAGCGTCGGCACGATCCAGGCCGAGCTCGCCATCCCCGGCTCGACCCTGACCCATCACCTGAAACACCTGATGGCCGTGGACCTGATTCATCAGGAACGCCAGGGCACCACGCTTTTGTGCCGGGCCGACTATGGCCGCATGAATGCGGTACTGGGATTCCTGACCGCGGAATGCTGCATCGGTGTTGGCAGTGACGCCGCGGCCTGACGGCCTGCAGCGCATCCGGCCTCAAACGAACGAAAGCAACGCCCCATGACCACCCTGGACCAACAGACCACTGAAAACGCCAAAAATTTCGGTATTTCTGGAATAAAGAGACTTTCGGGCAGGGCCGCGCGGATCGACCGGGTGTTGCTGGCCGCCGCGGCCATCCTTGCCGGGGTCGCGCTAATCGTGCCGGCCGAGTTTCCAGGCATTGTCGACTTTGCCGCCGGCGCCATTCTGGATATCGCACCTTTCATCCTCGTCTCGGTGGCGCTGGCCGCCTATCTGAAGGCAAGCGGCGCCGACCGCCTGATCGGCCATGCCTTCCGCGGCCGCGCCCGCGAAACCGTTGTCCTGGCGGCCCTCGTCGGCGCCTTTTCGCCCTTCTGTTCCTGCGGCGTCATCCCATTGATCGCAGCGCTGCTGGCCTCCGGCGTTCCGCTGGCGCCAGTCATGGCCTTCTGGCTGGCCTCGCCGCTGATGGATCCGGAGATGTTCATCCTTTTGGCCGCCACCTTGGGACTGCCCTTCACCATCGCCAAAACTGTCGCGGCGGTTGCCATGGGCCTTTTGGGAGGCAGCGCTGTTCTGGCGTTGCAGCGCCGCGGTTGGCTGCAGGACCCGCTGATTGGGGCGCTGTCGGCCTGCGGCGCCGGGGCCGTCACGTCGGATGCGCGCCCGGTCTGGCTGTTCCACCGCGACGCCGACAGGCGCCAGGCATTCTGGAAAGAGACCCGTCACAACGGCCTGTTCCTGGGCAAGTGGCTGGGCTTGGCCTTCCTGCTGGAGGCCATGATGCTGGCCTGGATCCCAGCGGACACGGTCGGTGCATGGCTGGCAGACCTGGGCTCCCTTTCGATCCCGGCCGCGGCCCTGATCGGGGTACCGGCCTATCTGAATGGCTATGCCGCGATCCCTACCACCGACGCCTTGATGCAGCTTGGCCTCAGCCAGGCGGCCGGCCTTACCTTCATGGTGGCCGGCGGCGTGACCTCCATCCCTGCCGCAATCGCGGTCAAGGCCGTGGTGAAGGGGCACGTGTTTGGGCTCTATCTGGCGGTTTCGCTGATCGGCGCCTGCGCCATCGGCTTCGGCTACGCGGCTGTGCTTGCGCTGGTTTAGTGACGCAGAGCCCCGCTCCCCAAGGGAAGGGGGGTTGGGGTGAGGGGGTTACCGGCACCCGAACCCCTCATCCGCCCTTCGTGACGGCCGCTTTGCGGCCTCCTCAGGGCTGCGGGCCACCGTCTCCCCCCAGGGGAGAAGGGACCAGAACCGAACTGTCAGGTCCCCGGCAGCGGCACGAATTCCGTCTCCCCCGGCACCGGATCGAACCGGCCTTCCCGCCAGTCCGCCTTCGCCTGTTCGATGCGCTCCCTGGAGCTGGATACGAAGTTCCACCACATGTGCCGATCGCCATCCAGGGGCGCGCCGCCAAGCAGCACGACACGCGCCGGCTCATGCGTGGCGGCGATCCGGGCCGCGACCCCGTCTTCCAGGACCAGCATGTTGCCCGGTCCGATCGTCCGGTCGGCAACGGAAACCCGACCTTCCAGAACATAAAGCGCGCGTTCGCCCAGATCGGACGGCAGGTCGAACGCTGCGCTGGCCGGACAGTCGGCGTCGATGAAGAACATGTCGGAGAAGACCGAGACCGGCGCCTGGGTGCCGAACGCCGCGCCAGCAATGACGCGCATCTGCGCACCGCCAACGTCCAGCACCGGCAGGTCTGCTGCCCCGTGATGCTCGAACGCAGGCGCGCGTTCCTCCTCGGCCGCCGGCAGGCCGATCCAGATCTGCAATCCGTTCAGCGTCCCGCCCGCGGACCGTAACGCCGGCGGGGTCCGCTCCGAATGGACGATGCCGCAGCCGGCCGTCATCCAGTTGACGTCACCGGGCCGGATCACCTGCTCGGTGCCCAGGCTGTCCCGGTGGGTGATTTCGCCGTCGATCAGGTAGGTCAGCGTGGCCAGGCCGATATGCGGATGCGGCAGAACGTCGAGCCCCGTTCCCGGGCCGAAGCCGACGGGCCCCATCTGGTCGAAAAAGACGAACGGCCCCACCGCCCGCCGGTGCCGATAGGGCAGCAGCCGGTTGACCGACAGGTTGCCGATGTCGCGCTGGCGCGGTTCGATCAAAAGCGCTTCGCGTGCCGTCATCCCGTCCCCTCTCTCCGCAATGCCCGCCAGACCCTTTCGGGCGTGGCGGGCATGTCGATCCTGTCATGGCCGATCGCGTCGGCAACCGCATTGATCACCGCGCCGGGCGCGCCGATCGTTCCGACCTCGCCGGCCCCTTTCATGCCGAAGTGGTTGTTGGCAGTTGGTATGTCGACCCGGGACAGCGCAAAACCCGGCAGGTCGTCGGCCCGGGGCAGGCAGTAGTCCGTGAACCCGCCGGACAGAAGCTGCCCGCTTTCCGCATCATAGACCACATGTTCCATCAGGGCCTGCCCGATTCCCTGGACGATCCCGCCCTGGATCTGGCCCGATGCGATGGGAGGATTAAGGACCGTTCCAATGTCGTCGACGCCGGTGAAGGCGACCACGTCGATGGCCCCCGTCTCGGGGTCAAGCTACACCTCGCACACATAGGCGCCATTGGGAAAGGTGGTGTTCTCGCCGTCGAATTCCGCACTGCCGCCACAGATCCCTTCGCGCGGATCCGTACCGCGCTCCACGAGATCAAACAGGTGGACCGATCGGTCCGTGCCCACCACCGTGAACCGCCCGCCGCCGAATTCAAGGTCGCTGCCTGCGACTTCCAGCCGGTCCGCCGCCCGCTCGCGGGCCTCGTTCAGCATCGCGTCGGTCGCGCGGGCAATGGTCGTTCCCGCGATCGGCAACGAGGACGAGCCGCCGGTGCCGCCGCCCCGCGGCAAGGCCCCGCTGTCGCCCTGTTCCACGACCACGTGGTCGGGCGCGATCCCCAGCCGCTGGGCGACGATCTGGGCATAGGCGGTTTCGTGCCCCTGGCCGGAGGCCTGCGTTCCGCTGCGCACACGCACGGTGCGGTCGGGCATCAGCGCCACCTCGCTGGTCTCGGCCGTATCGCCGCCGGTGGTGTGCAGTTAAAGGCCCAGGCCGATCCCGCGGCGCCGGCCCGCGGCCTCGCTTGCCCGTCGCCGTGCCGGAAAACCCGCCCAGTCGGCTTCGGCAAGCGCGCGCTGCAGCACATGCGGAAAGTCGCCGGTATCGTAGTTCAGGCCCAGCGCGCTCCGGTAGGGCATCTCGTCCGCCGTCACCAGGTTGCGGGCCCGCAGATCGGCCTGGTCGACGCCGGTTTCCCTAGCCGCCCGGTCGATCAGCCGTTCCAGGACGCTCACCGCCTCCGGCTTGCCGGCACCGCGATAGGCGTCGACCGGCGTTGTGTGGGTGTAGACCCCCTCGACCACAAGATGAATGTGCGGAATGCGATAGACGTGTCCCAGCACCCGTGAAAACCCGCGGGCAATGATCGACGGTGCCATGGTGGACGCATAGGCACCGAGGTCGCCACGCGTCCTGACCCGAAGGCCGGTAAACCTGTTCTGCGCGTCGAGCGACAGAGTCGCGTGGGAGATCTGGGCCCGACCGTGCAGGTCGGTGACGAAACCGTCGGTCCGGCTGCCCACCCACTTGACCGGCTGGCCCGTGCGTTCGGCGGCCAACAGCACCAGAGCCTGTTCCGGATAGGACATCAGCTTCATGCCGAAACTGCCGCCGACATCGGGCGTTACGACCCGCAACCGGTCCCGCGGGACCGTCATCACGCCGGCCAGGATGCCGGCCAGAAAGTGCGCCCCCTGGGACTGGGTGTGCAGGGTGAAGCCTTCGGCCTCGTCGTAGAGGCCCAGCAGGGACCGGGGCTCCATCGGCGCGACCACGACCCGGTTGTTGACGACGGTCATCGCCACCGTCCGCGCGGCCGCCGCAAAGGCCGCGTCGACGGCGGCGCCATCGCCCGTCTCCCAGTCGAAGGCGCGCTCGGTCGAACGGGCCGGATCGGTTTCGGCGGGGCGTTCGTCGAAATCGACCGCCACTCGCGCCGCCGCCTCTTCCGCCGCAGCCGGGCTTTCGGCCACGACCATGGCGATGCTGTCGCCCACATGGCGCACGGTTTCGCGGCACAACAGCGGTTGAACCGGTGCGGCGAAGGGGGTGCCGTCGCGGCTTTCGACCGGTGTCAAACAGGGCATCGGCCCGTATCCCGCCGCCGCCACGTCAGCACCGGTCAGCACCAGCCGGACGCCGGGGCTCGCGCGGGCCGCATCGCAGTCCAGCCCCGTGACCGCCGCAGGCGCCAGCGGGCTGCGCACGAAGACCGCATGCAGGCACCCTTCCATGGCCAGATCGGCCACGAACCGGCCGCCGCCGGTCAGATGACGCCGGTCTTCCAGCCGCGGCAGGGCGGCACCGATCAAGGTCTGGTCCGGTCCGGACATGGAACCCCTCTTGGTCGGCGATGCGCCGGGGACGGCGTTGCCTGCCCACTGTTTAGCGGCGCCTCTTGACAAATGCATCCGCTGGCATTATTTAACTGATGCGTTAAAAATGCAGAACCCGACCGCAGATCCCCTGAGCGCCATCTTTGCCGCGCTTGCCGACCCCACCCGCCGGGCGATCCTGGCCCGTCTGGCACAGGGCGAGGCCAATGTGGGCGAACTGGCGGAACCCTTCGACATTTCCCTGCCGGCGATCTCGCGACACCTCAAGGTGCTGGAGTCCGCCGACCTGATCGTCCGCGAAAAGGACGCCCAGCGGCGGGTCTGCCGTTTCAACCCCGAGGCGCTGCTTCAGGCCGGGCGCTGGATCTCGATCCACAAGGAGTTGTGGGAGCACAGCCTGGACGCGCTGGATGACTATCTGTCACAGCTGAAGCACGATGGCCAACCGGAATGACGGCGCGCAGCGGGTTGTCATTCTGTCTCGCCCCGGCGGCTGGAAGGCGCTCTACAGGCGGTTTTGGGAACGCGGATTCGATGCATTGGAGACCTATCTCAGACATCAACTGTCCGAAAGGAGGCACGCCATGAGCGATGCGACCGCGCAGGCAGCGGAAGCTGCATCCGAGACCTACACCATGAACATTGAGCGCATCTTCAAGGCGCCCCGCAGTCTGGTCTACGAGGCCTTTACCGAGCCGCACCGGCTGCAGGCCTGGTGGGGCCCGCCGGGGTGCCAGAGCACGGTGCACGCACTGGACGTCCGGGTCGGCGGCGCCTACCGGATCGAAATGCACATGCCGGCCGGCACAGTCCACTTTCTGAGCGGCGTCTTCCGAGAAGTCGACCCGCCTCAACGCCTGGTCTACAGCTGGACCTGGGAACAGGGTGACCTGGAAGGGCTGGAGATGACCGTCACGCTGGAATTCTCCTAACATCCCGACGGAACCGAACTGCGCCTGACCCAGGAAGGGCTGCCGTCCGAGGAATCGCGCCGCCTGCACAACGAAGGCTGGAGCAGTGGCCTCGACCGCCTGGAGGAGGTGTTCTAGAGGGAACGACGAGACACCGTGAGCAAGCGGATATATCCCTAACACTATAGACCGGTTACATCCCTGACAGTTTTGGTTGGTTGTGCCTTGGGCCGGGGCGGCCGCCCCGGCCCGAAGCGTTGGAACTTCTGTGTTCTCCGGTCGATGATCCCGAGGTTGATATCGGCGAAGCAGAGCAGCCAGTGTCCGTCTTCGATCTCTCGGATACCGATGGGCTCTCCTGGGAGAGCTTCTGAGACGAAGAT
>Ga0209782_1000034_pt1 | contig 69161 bp, 65 predicted proteins | sample WorMetmaBAHAMAS1_FD_187390 | JGI IMG/M metagenome (GOLD analysis project Ga0209782, IMG submission 187390) | Marine gutless worms symbiont microbial communities from Max Planck institute for Marine Microbiology, Germany - Inanidrilus... | ecosystem: Host-associated > Annelida > Digestive system...
TGAACTGAAGCTTCTCATCCATCACTGACGTCTCTTTCCATGGCATCGGCAGGTACCCCCTGCCGACCCACTTAAGTGTCAGCGATGTATCCGGTCCAAATTGTCAGGAATGTATCCGGTCTGTACCGGTGACCGTGCCCGGCGCGCCGGCCCAGATGGGCGTGCCCGGCCAACCGGCCAGGTCCAAGCCGTTGTGCTGGGCCATCTTCTTGGTGAAGGGATCGCGGCGTTTCCCGAAGCCGCTGGCCGTTCTGCTGGGCTTTCTCGAGCAGGACCTCAAGCTCGGCGACGCGGCCGCTCAGCGCGGTGGATTCATCGACCGCACGGCGCCGTACCGCCTCCTCGTCCTGCAGCTCGCCACGCAGCCCGATCAGCCGCTCCTGCAGGCGGTCGCGCCGCTCGACGACGCTGTCCAGTTCGTTGGTCAGGTTTACGACGCGCTTGCTGAGCATGTCCCGCGACTGGATGATCCGGTCGCGTTCGGCTTCCGAAAGGTCTACATCGGTCGTCAGTTTCTTCAGCGATGCCTTGAGCCGATCGCTGAGGGTCGCCAGCTTGCGCACATCGTTGCCAAGCTTGTCGGTCCCGTCGGAATCGACCGTCGGGCCGTCCTGTCCATCCGCAGCGGCGTCGGATACGGGCATCCGTTCAGTGAGCTCGGCGATCTGCGCTTCGTAATTGGCAAGGTCCTCACGCAGGACGCTGAAGGCCAGCTTCGCTTCGTTGATCTCGGTCGACTTGTTGTCGATCACGTGATCCTGGAAGATCGCGGTCGCCGTCGCGGCCAGGCCCCAAGAGCCGAGCGCGACCAGAACACCGAACATGGAAACCAGAATGGGCGGCGTCAGCCGCAAGAAGCGGACCTGCCCGTCGGACCGCAGCAGGAGCTCGCGTTCGCGAAACCAGTACTTCAGCTGGGCGACAAATGCGGTCCCGACCCCTTCGGGCTCGTCATAACTATTGCGCGACATGGCAGCTTCTCCCCCGGATCTCCGCCACGTACCCGCCCGAACAGGCGGTCAACCAAGCCTGATGACATGCATCCAACCGACGCACGATACCCCCTCCGGATGCAGGATTAAACCAATCCCTACCCTAGACGACGATTGCCCGCGTACCAACCTCGCAGGCAATCGACCAACGGCGCCCGCGGGCGTCCAACCGGATCTCCGCGGCGGGGTAAATATAGTTTGCAGACGGTTAAAACAAACTTGACCGGACCGGCAAAAATCCGCGTCAAAGCCCCCAAAACATCACAAATCCAAGCAATGGACCGGCGGTCGCCGGACCGGCCCGAAACGCCCGGGCAGACTAGTGGATATCAGGGCCGGTAAAGGTTTCGCCCCACTTCCGCAGCATCGTCTTCTGCTTGGCATACAGCATCCAGCGCACGCCGGGATAGCAGACCGACACGCGGCGGAACTGGTCGGCCCACCATTCAGGAGACTTGATTGTGCAGTGGGCGTTCTCGCCGTTGGGCAGGGTCTTCCGGGCCGGATAGCAGGCGGCCACTCCGTAGACGAAGCGCGTCGCGCGGCGGAACAGCTCATGCAGGACCCAGGGAACGTCCTCCTCCGGAATGTGCTCCAGGACATCCGTGGAAATCACGCCATCGAAACTGCCCTCCGGCTCGCCGGCGAAGGGCGGGAACGCAGGATCAAAGCAGGTGACCCGCGGGTTGCCCCAGGCGGCCATGGTCTTGTGGCGGCTGCCTTCCGGCTCGTCGGGCAACACATCGTAGTGGAGCCCCTTCCCGGACCCGTAGTCCAGGATGGTACCCGCACCGGTGGCCTCCACCAGCGTGCTGATCCGGTCCACATGCTTGGGCAGCGAGTGCCCGTCGAAGGTCTTGCCGGGATCGCCCCCTTCTTCCGGCGCACCGTTTTCGTGCATGTGGGCATACTGCTGAAGGATATCCGTGAACCGGCGCGACGGGTGCTCCTTGGTGAACACCGTGAACCCTGCGGCATCGGCCTCACGTTCCAGCCTGTCCCAGACTTCGCAATCCTTGTGTTCGCGGTACTTCAACTGCTCGGGAAACGGCTTCCAGGGCTGGGTCTGCAAGGTGGTGAAATGGAACAGCCTCGATTGACCTGGCGTATACTCACTGTCCCGCGCATTCCATTCCGGCTGCATCGGCCCCCAGCAGTCCGCGACCGCGCGCGCGGCCTCGCGGAAGTGCTTCTTCTTCATCACCTGGGCATCGGCGTAGCGCCAAATTCGGGCCATCTTTTCGCAGTCCAGCAGCATGACCGACGTTTCCTGCCGGGTCAGGCAAAGATAGCCATGTGGCCCCATGTCAATGTCGAACAGCTCCGCCGGATCACTGAGATAGATCTGGTCGACGTCGTTGTAGATCGCGCGCCCGTGGCTGCCGGCCATTTCAGGGATGGCGAACCGGTAGCAGGTGAAGCCCGTCTTCCAGCTGCGGCGATCGAAGCCCTCCAGCTCCTTCATCAGGTAGATCTCATGCACCCGGGAGGGATCGCGAACCTGCATGATCGACCAGATGAAGACCCGCTCGGCACGGTATTGCGCCGGCTCGGTACCCAGAAAGATGCGGACCGGCGGCTTGTCGCTGGGCGTGACGCCCGGCTCGACCTCCAGACGAACGCACTCCGGCGCGTTCCGGACACCCGGGCCACGATGCCACCCGGCGAACAGAATATAGGGAAGCTTACGGTGCTTCAGTGTGGTTGCAAATTCACCCTTTGCCAACGCGGTATCCTCGATCTTTCAGACTTCACATATCACTGGTCTGTGCAAACAGCCGGGTCATCAGCTTCTGCAGCTTGGTCGGTTTTTCCACCAGGTACCAGATCAACATCAGCGTATTGCGCGGGCCGTCGCTGTCACGCATCTGCTCGACGCTGTGCCAGCTCTCCGTGGTGACCGGGAAGGCATAGCCCGAATTCGGCATGAACGGCAGCTTCTTCACTTTCTCGAACGTCCGATCCTGCTTGCGACGGTGAAAGGACGTGCCCAAGTGGGCCTGCGATTCGTCGCGCGGCAGATAGATCTGCGACGTTACCACCTTGTCCAGATTGTCGGCATGGACGGAGATCTTGTAGCCGGCGATATCCCGGAACAGAACCGGGCGCTGCACGGTTTCAACCTGCATCGGGTCGCGCCCGAAGCGCCGCGTCAGCGCATCAAGGAACTTCTCCTTGTAGGCGCGTTCGATCTCGGGCGAACGAACCTCCTCCAGAATGCCGTTCCAGAAGCTTCGCTTCGGCTCGGCAAGGCGCGCGATATTCTCCTCGGTCAACTCGAAGCGCAGTCTGGCATAACGGCCGTCCGGCAGCAGCGCGTCCTTATGGATCTGTTCGTCGTAAAGCTCCTGGTCCGGCAGGTTCTCCAGCAGCTCGTGGCTCAGCTCCGGATCGAAGATCTGCTCAAGCCTCACATGGTCGCAGGGATCGCGATCCAACGGCGCGGCGTCGATCCGCGCGATAAGTGACTCCCGAAACCGGCTGCGTTCAAGCGTAGTCTGCATGTAAATCGAACCCCGATAGACCTGTTCTAACTGACCTGGCTCCCTGCGGCGTCTTTTAGCGCAGGAGCGCCCTTTTTCACAACGGCCCCGGCGTCGCCGCCCGCCAGGGTTTGCGCCAGAACATCGCCCAGAATCGTCACCTCGCCTTGATACACGTCAAGGGCGCGCCTGATGATCTCGATCTCGACCTCGCGATCATGCCGGGGCGTGTAGGCATTGACCGTCTTGCTATCCCCCGGATAGGAGCCCCGGACGTCCTGGAACAGGTCGATCCCGGCGATGACCAGTCGTTCCGGGCCAAGCGCCACCGCCGTGGCCAGCATTGTTGCGCCGTTGGTCGGGACCACCGGCAGCTCCATCCCGTCCAGGAGAGTTCCCAGCTGGTCAACCACGACGAAGCGCAGCGCTGGGTCCTTGAGCCCGAGCAGGCGCTGCAGCTTGAGCCGGTCCGCCGCGGCCTCGTTCTGGAAGGCGAAGATCGTCCCGCGAACCGATGCCAGCGTGCCGCTGTCCCCGGTGAAGATCACGTCCGGATCGGACAGTATTCCCCGTCCGACCCAGCGGTCGTTGACGCGGAACAGGCAGTCATAGGCGACCTCGTTGAGGTGCGGATCCTCTGACGAGGGCCCGTTGCCCAGGCACAGGATCGTCTTCGGGTGGCCCAGGGCTGCGCGCAGGGCCTCGATGCCCTCCAGCCGTCGATAGCGTCGATTGACAATGGCCCGGCCCAGAGGCGAATGCAGCAGCCTGAGGCCCATCCGATAGGGATGGAGCGGACCGGCCATCTCACTGCGGCGCTGTTTCAGGTCGCGCTGCATTAAGGGCACGAGCCGGTCCAGCAGCCGCGCCGACTCCATGTCTTCCGGCAGATACAGCTCCACGCCCTCTTCCGGCCCGCGATCCGATCCCGGCTGTCCCAGGCGCACGACCGGCACGTGACGCCGACCGGCGGCCGCGACGAGGGGGCTTCCGGCGGGGTTGCCCTCTCCCAGCAAAAAAACGATCCGCGGGTTGAGCCGTTTCAGTATGCGCAGCGGTGCACCGAACAGCGGTAACGGCGCCATTATCGCCGTGCCGTCCGGCAGCATCGCCCGAAGCCGTGCCTCCTCATCGTGCCGGGGCGCGACGAAGACCGGCCGCACCCTGGGATACCCGGTGGCCAGTGTCTTCAGAACCTCCGAAAGGCCCTGAAACGCCTCCACATCGCTCCCCAGGAACATGAAGGTCCGCGTATCGGAGGGTGCGACAAGACCCAGGCGCGCAGGCCAGCCGGTCCGCTTGCCCGATTGCAGGCGTGGCGGGCGGTACGCCTCGATCAGCGCATGAACCTTGGCCACGATCGCCGCCGTGTCCGGCAGCGTGGAATGGACCGCTTCCGTTAGGGGGACGCCAAAGGGGTTCGCCGTTCCGGCGCGGTAGAGCGCCGCATGCATCTCCTCAAGGCGGCGCGGCGGCCTGACAAAGCCGCCCTCCATCAGCCAGTTGCAGAGCGACGCAAACACCCCACCACCGCCGGACCAGGCAAGCACGCGCTCGCCCAGGCGCCTCTTCAACGTGTCCGGCCGTTCGGGGATGGGATAGATATAGAGGGTCTTTCCCGTCGCCGCCGCCTCGGCCAGCATCGATTCACTTTCGCCGGTGACAATCAGCACATCCGCCAAGGCCAGGTATCCCAGATAGGGATTTTCGAGGGCATCCCGGGTCCATTCGTGGACATGCGCGTCGGCGCCGGCGACCCGGTGGATGGCTGCGGTCGCCTTGGCACCAGTCCGGCGGCTGGTCACGATATGCAGCGTGCCCCCCGCCTGCTTGGCGAAGGCCATCGCATCTTTGGTCAGCCGCTCGGCGGCCGCGGCATTCAGCTTGTGCTGAGCCGTCGTGCCGCCCACCAAGACCGCGATGTGCGGCCGGGATCCCGCGAACAGGCCCTGCCACCGCGCGGCTTCCTCGCGAAGCCGGTCTTCGGTCACCTGCGTGATCGGGACGGTGATGACCAGCCTGCGCGCATGCGGCGGCAGGCGGAAATGCGCACACGTCACCGAAAGGTCGAAGGGCGCTGCCGAATCGGCGCCCTTGCGGCCGAGTTGCACAAGCCGGGTGGCGGCACCTCCCTGCGCCCCGATCCAGCGGGCCACCGGTGCCGCGCGACGGCCCATGGCAATGACCAGATCCGGCCAGGGCGGCGCCAGGGGCGACGAACGCGACCGGTCCAGACCCATCAAGCTGGCGCCCAGCAGCCGGTTGCTGATGCGGTTGAGCGGCGTGAAATGCAGATCCTTGACCTCGTATTTCCATCCCAGAGACTGGGCAAGCCCCATCACCTGGGTCCGATGGCCCGGCCTGTTGTCCGCCAACACCCAGACGCGCGGGGTTGGCGAATCCGCGGGTTCTGCTTGTACCGACGTGGATTGCATGGCCGCTTTCTAGTATAGGCCCGTCACCGGGCAAAGCAGATTTCCGGCAGCCACGGGGCTGCGGGAACGTGGATTTCCCGAGCCGCCTGGTCTACATAGCGCCCGGGCCTAACGAAACACGACGGGCGTCGCAAGAGCCGGGACCACAGATACTCAGACATGCATACGCTTGTGTTGATGCGCCACGGCGAAACCGAATGGAGCCGGCAGAACCGGTTTGCCGGGTGGAGCGACGTCGAACTGAGCCCGCAGGGTGTCGAAGAGGCCAGGCGGGCCGGCGACACACTGGCCGCCGAGGGATGGCATTTCGACCGATGCTATACCTCGGTTCTGACCAGGGCGTGGCAGACACTGGATGTCGTGCTGGACCGGATGGGCGCCAGCGACGTTCCGACGGCCCGCCGCTGGCGCCTGAACGAACGCCACTACGGGGCCCTGCAAGGCCGGAATCGGGCGGATGCCGCCCGCGAGTTCGGCCAGGAGGCCGTGTTCAGTTGGCGTCGGGAATATACAGCCCGGCCCCCCGCACTTCCCGACGACGACCCGCGGTTGCCGCAAGACGACCCGCTCTATGCGGGCCTGCCCGCAGACGAGCTTCCGCGCACGGAAAGCCACAAGGATACGGTCGAGCGGGTCATCCCCTTTTGGCAGGAGGAATCTGCGCCGCTGCTCCGGGACGGCGCCGCGGTTCTGGTTGTCTCCCATACCTCCAGCATTCGCGGCCTGGTCAAGATCATCGAAGGGATTTCAGACCGCGACATCGAGGGCTTCAAGATCGCGACCGCGGTTCCGCTGGTCTATGAACTGGACCGTGCGCTCCAACCCTTGTCGAAGCGCCACGTCAGTACCGGCTTCGCCGGGCGTGCGCGGCTGCTTGTCAGCAAGATCAAGCCGCGGCGACACAGCCGCTGGCTCGGCTGAGACCATGCCAGCCGCGACTTCGCCGGGCGGCGAGATCACGATAGCCCCCGTCCACGACAAACCCGGCCTCGATCGGTTCATTCGCGTGCCTTGGACCGTTTTCAGCGCCGACCCGAACTGGGTCCCGCCCTTGATGATGGAGCGGCGTGATCACCTCGACCCTTCGAAGAACCCTTACTTCGCCCATGCGGAGGCACAGCTCTGGACCGCCGAACGGAACGGCCGGCCGGTTGGCCGCATTTCCGCACAGGTGAACCAGGCCCACCTCGCCCGGTACAAGGATGCGGTCGGCCATTTCGGCTTCTTCGATGCGGTCGACGACGCAGCCGTGGTCAGCGGCCTGATCGAAACGGCCGCGGCCTGGCTCAAGGAGCGGGGGATGCGGTCCATGCGCGGCCCATTCAGCCTGTCGATCAACGACGAATCGGGCGTGCTGGTCGAAGGGTTCGACACCCCGCCATCGCTGATGATGCCCCATGCCCTGCCCCACTACGGCCCCCGGCTGGAGGCGGCAGGCATGACAAAAGCGATGGACCTGATAGCCTATCTCTACCGGGCCGAGTTGGAGATGCCGCCGGGCCCGCGGGCGCTGGTGGAGAAGCTGGATGGAGAACCGTCCGTCAGGCTGCGGCAACTGGACAAGAGCCGCTTCGAACACGACATCGCCGATGTCCTTGACATCTTCAACGACGCCTGGGCGGACAATTGGGGCTTTGTGCCATTTACCGAAGCGGAGGTGCGTCATGCGGCGCACGCCATGAAACCGCTGATCGAAAAGGACCTGGTCTGCATTGCCGATGTGGATGACACGCCGGCAGCGATGATTGTCAGCCTGCCCAACATCAACGAAGCCATTGCCGACCTGAACGGCAACCTGCTGCCGTTCGGCTGGCTGAAGCTGTTGTGGCGGCTGAAGGTGCACGGTCTCAAAAGCGCCAGGGTTCCCCTGTTGGGCGTCCGGCGGAAATACCAGGGAACGATCCTGGGGTCGGCGCTTGCCTTCTGGGTGGTCGACCGTATCCGCAAGGCGCATCTCAACCGCGGCACCGAACGGGTAGAACTGTCCTGGATCCTGGAAGACAACACGGCGATGCGACGTATGATCGACGCCCTGGGCGCGACCGCATACAAGACCTATCGCCTGTACGAGCGGGAAGTCGGGTGACGGCTGCAGTGCAGGCCGTCGTCCTGGCGGGCAGCCGTCCTTCGGGCGACCCGGTCGCCCGGCATGCCGGTGTCAGCCACAAAGCACTGGTCCCCGTCGGCGGCAGGCCCATGGTCGCACGAGTTGTCGACGCGCTGAACCGGTGCACCCGGGTCGGGCGCATCGCCGTGGTGATTGAGGATCCGGCGGTCTTGCGAACCGTCCCTGGCATCGACGCGCTGATCGATCAAGGCGCGGTGATTGGCGTTGAAAGCGCCGCAACCCCAAGCCTGAGCGCGGCAAAGGCGGTTACGGCTCTCGGCGACGACTACCCGATCCTGCTGACAACTGCAGATCACGCCATGCTGACGACCGACATGGTCGATCTCTTCCTCGACCTGTCAGCCGCGACAGATGCCGATGTCATCGCGGCCCTGGCTGCGAAAGAGACGATTACCGCAGCCTACCCTGGCACCGTCCGGACATATCTACGGTTTCGCGACGGCCGTTATTCCGGCTGCAATCTGTTCTTCCTGGCAACACCGGCCTCGCGGAATGCCCTGACATTCTGGCGGCGGGTCGAGGAGAACCGCAAGTCGCCCTGGCGTATCGCCGGGGCGATCGGTCTCGGCTCCGTCCTCTTCTATGTCCTCGGCGCCTTGACCCTGAACGGTGCGCTCGCCCGGCTTTCGCGCGCAATGGAAGCGACAGGCGCGGCCGTGATCATGCCCGTGGCGGAGGCGGCTATCGACGTGGACAAGCCGGCCGACCTGGACCTGGTCGAAGGGATCGTTGGAAAACGGACGCGCTAGAGCCCGGCGGCGCTGGCGGTTTCGGACGGATCGACCGCGCCGAATGAGTCGACGAGTTCATAGGCCCGTTCCAGATCCAGGGGATAGTCGACCTCACACCAGCGATGTCCGGTAATCAGCTGGGTCCGCACATCGTGGGACAACGCAATCTGCCCGATGATGGACAGATACCACTGCTTCAAGGCGACCGTTTCCTGCATCGCCCGTTCCAGCGCGGAACGGAACAGTTCCGGCCCGTCGTCACGGAAATACAACATCCCGATCGATTCGCCATCGACAACCTCCGGCGCCAGGGTCTTGCCGATTTCCAGGAGCCGCGTGCCGTCGCGGCGGATCTTCATGTCGTCTTCGTCGTAGTGGGTCTTCTCGTCAACCGCCAGTGTGATCGGAGCCCGCGGGCTGCCGAGGAGGGTCCGCAGGACCGGCGCCTCGAACAGGGTGTCGCCGTTAAGCAGGAGAAACTCGCCCGACATCTCCTCACGCACCATCCAGCAACTAGCGAGGTTGTCGGCGACGGTGTAGAACGGGTTGTGGACGGCCCGGAACGCGCAGCCCGGATGCTCTTCGCCCAAAGCCTCGATCGTCCGGTCCACCTTGTCCGCCTTGAATCCGGTCACGACGACGACTTCCCGGACGCCGCAGCGCACCATTTCCTGGACTTGCCAGCCGATCAGACGCTTTCCGCCAACGTTGAAAAGGCCCTTGGGCTCGTCCGCCGTCAACGGCAGCAGCCTTTTGCCCTGGCCGGCAGCGAGAATAATCGCTTTCACTTGTTTTCGACCTTCACCTGGACAACGGTCCGAAGAACCCCTCCCGCCCGTTTCCGGGCAGGCGCCAGGGGTTTCCCCATGACGGCTGTTCGACCTCCCGCGTTTTTTCATCCTCATAGCGGCTGACCCGGCCCAAAGCAAGGGCGGGCTGCCCCGCCGCAGATTGGGAATCGCTTGACGACCAAGGGTGTTCCGGGCGATCAGACCGCCTTTCCCCAGCCTCGGACACGCATGTTTCGTCTCGCCCACATATCCGATCCACACCTGGCGCCCCTGCCCCGCCCGCGCCTGAGCCAGCTTCTGAGCAAACGCATCACTGGCTTACTGTCGTGGTCGTACAAACGCAACGCAATACACCGGACCGATGTTTTGGACACGCTGGTGGAAGACATGCGCCGACAGCAGCCGGACCATCTGGTTGTCACCGGGGACCTGGTCAACATCTCCCTGCCGGCGGAGTTCGAGCAATCGGCCGAATGGCTGCGCCGGCTGGGTCCGCCGGAGGACGTCACCGTCGTTCCGGGTAACCATGACGCCTATGTGCCGGTTTCCTGGGACCGTTCCTGGCGGCATTGGGCCGATTATATGGTCGACGAGCGGGACGGCGTTTCCCGTCCGGCCCAGAGCTTCGACGACTTCCCCTTTGTCCGGGTGCGCGACAAGGTGGCACTGGTCGGCACGTCCTCCGGCCTGCCGACCATGCCCTTCCTGGCAACCGGGAAACTGGGAGCGGCGCAACTGAAGAGGCTGGAGGACCGGCTGAGGACGCTTGGTGAGCGGGGGCTGTTCCGTGTCGTCCTAGTCCATCACCCGCCGCTGCGCGGTCAAACCAAGTGGCGGAAATGCCTGACCGACAGTGCCGACTTCGTCGCCGCGGTGACCCGGGCGGGTGCCGAACTGGTGCTGCATGGCCACATGCACCACTACCAGGCGGTCACCATCGACCCCGACGGACGGGCGATCCCGGTCTTCGGCGTCACTTCGGCCTCAGGCATCGACCCGTCCAAAGGCCCGGACCACCAAGCCGCCTACCACGTTTACGAGATCCGAGAGAGCGGCAACGGCTGGGAAGTCAGAATGACCGCCCGCAGCCTGGACGAAACGACGGGCTCGCTGCAGGCTGCCGACGAACGGCTGCTGACGCTGCCGGCGAACTAGGCCACAGCTACTGGTCGGGCCCGCTCGTGTCGATCAGGTAACGGAGATCGACGCTGATCTCGGTCCTGTCGCCTTTGATTTCGAAGATGATCTCCTCCGTCTCTGGCAGACCGAACGTGAAACCGGGGTTGTTGGAGAACCCATACCCTTCCCGGGGGATGCCCAGAACCCCCTGGTCCAGCCGCTTGTTCGCGTTCTCATCGTGGAAGACCGCAATCGCATAGACCCCCGGGGCAGGCGACGGCAGGCAGACACGGGTATGGCCCTTGCGCGCGGGCTGGCGGACCCGGTGCAGCTTGCGCCCGTTCTTCAGGAAATTGTCCGGGTTGTCGTCATAAATCAGGGCCGCAACCAAGCCGCTGTCGTTGCGCACACCGTTGACGTTCACCTCCACAGACGGGGATTCGCAGGCGGCCGCTGCCGATCCGGCTGCCCAGATGAGCGCCGTCAGCCCCGTAATGGCCGCCCAGCGGCCACGTCCCAGATCGATCCGACCCAGCTTGCGCATTATTCTGCCGTCTGCCGTTTTGGGTCCAGGACAGCAGTCTAACGCCCCTCGGGCCGTGCGCAAGACCCCGCGCTGCTTTCTGTTACGGGCCGCAGCCAAGCATGATAGGCTGCACCGGCAAGAAACGAGAGGCCTGTGATTCCATGATCTTTCGGATCGGGACCATTGGCCCGGGGAGACAGGGGGGGGGCAAGGGTGACAGGCGCTGTAAACGAAACCATGACGCGGTTCGGCCACCCCGATACGTTGATCAGGGGCTACGATCACTGGGCCGTTCTGCTGCGGCCGGCCCAGGTCACGCTGGGCTCCCTCGTCCTGGTGTGCACCGAACAAGCGACGGCGTTTTCCGAGATTTCCGCCGCTGCGGGTACCGAGCTGCACCCGGTCATTCGGTCCATCGAAAGCACCTTGTCGGCCATGTGGCCATACAAGAAAATCAACTATTTGATGCTGATGATGGTCGACCCGCACGTCCATTTCCATGTAATACCGCGCTACGATCACGAGCAGCACTTCGAAGGCGAGACGTTCCGCGACGCCGGTTGGCCAAATCTTCCCGACCTCGGTACCGCTGTGACGCTGGAGCCGACGGTGCGGGACAGCCTTGTCGCAACTCTGCGCGATCATTGGCGGGAATGAAACGTCAGTAACGGGAAAGGCCCGGCAGTCCGAAAGCGCCAACCGACGAACCAAGCATGCTCACCGCCGATCTCTACATACTTCGCCGTATCTTCGGGCCACTCTTGGCCACGGTGCTGATCGCCCTGCTGATCCTGCTTCTGGAGCGGATGCTGCGCCTGCTCGACCTTGCATTCAATTCCTCAAATGCCCTCACGATCCTATTCAAAATGCTGGGAAATCTGGTGCCGCACTACATGGGAATGGCGCTGCCCGTGGCCTTCTTCGTCGGCATCCTGGTGGCGTTCAACCGCATGAGCAAGGACAGCGAACTGGACGTATTCCAGGCGGCAGGGATTGGTCTGGCCCGGGCATGGCGACCGGTGCTGCTGCTGGCGATCGTCCTCAGTCTGCTCTCCTTCCTGGTTACCGGATATCTGCAACCGCTCGGCCGCTATGCCTATCGCTCGCTGGTCAGCTTCGTGACCCAATCCTCCATTACGGCCGGTCTGGAGGCGGGCGCATTCGTGCACGTCAACGACATGACGATCCTGGTTTCGCGGATGGCCGGGGACCGTCAACAATTCGAGAACATCTTCATCCACAAGACCGAGGAGGACGGTGCCACGGTCGACTTCACCGCGCGTGGCGCGGCACTGGCCCGTGTCGGCCAGAGCGACACCGGGGCACCGGTGATTTCCTTGGCCGACGGAATCCGGGTCACGACACCCCAGGACGGCAGTCCGGCGGTCCTGACTTTCGAACAGTTACAGACCCCACTGGGACGGAAGGACACGGGCTTTCGCAGCCGGGGCGATGACGAGCGTGAACTGACCTTTGACGAGTTGCTGAGCGCCCTCATGACACCCTGGCCCGGCATCAGCGACGACGAGGTCTCCGCCGAATTCCACGGCCGTCTTGTCCGGGTCCTGTCGGTGCTGTTTCTCCCCTGCCTTGCTATCCCCCTTTCGATCAGCGGAGGGCGAAACCGGCGGTCGTCGGGCATCGCTGTCGGGCTGATCATCCTGATCGCCTACAACGATCTGCTTCAGTTCGGCGGAACCCATACGGAACTCGGCAACGTTTCGGCATCCCTGGGGATCTGGCTGCCGTTTGGGGTGTTTGCAGCCGGCAGCACGATCCTCTTCTACCGCGCAAGCTTTCGCATCTGGGAGGATCCACTTGGCCGCATCAACCCGGGCCTCGATCGCCTGGGCGGCTTCGTGATCGCTCTGTTGGCCCGGGCCCGGCGTTCGTCCTGATGTCGGTGCTGATCCCCTACATATCGCGGATCTTCGCGCTGCGGTTTCTGACCGTACTTCTGGGCGTGACGTCCTTTGTCGTCCTCCTGGATCTGCTGTCAAACGGCGACGAGATCCTGGAGGTGTCGTCGGACCGGGCGAACGGCATGGTCCAATACGCCTATCTGCGATTGCCCGAGATCCTGTCCCAAGTCATTCCGTTTTGCGTCCTGATCGCGGCTCTCCTGACCCTGGCGGAACTGATCAGGCACAGCGAGCTTGTCGCGATCAGATCCGTCGGGCTGTCCCAGTTCAGCGTCTTCATCGCCTTTGCGCCTTGCGCCATGCTGATCATACTCGGCCTTGTGATCGTCAACGAGGCGCTGATGCCGAGATCGGTGGCCGCCCTCAGGGCCTGGGGCGTCGGCGATTACGGCAAGGGGTTGGGCGCCATCAGCCTTAGCGAAGGCGTCCGCTGGATGCGCCAGGGTCCGCACGTGATCCGGGTTTCCGGCGGCCCCAAAATGAACGGCCGGTTCGGCCAGATTCTGATCTTCGAACGAGACAACGAGGGCCAGATGGTCCGCCGGATCGAAGCAGCCGGTGCGGATACGCGAACGTGGACGCTGTACAACGTGAAGGTGCTGTCGATCGCCTCCTCCACGCTTGAGTCCTATGAAGCGTTGCTGTGGCCGGAATACCTCCGGCCGGCGGACTTGATCCCGTCCGTCACCCACCCGCGGGAAATGACGCTGCCCGACGTTGCCCGGGCGGTGGAATTCGAGGGTTTCGGTCTGAGGCCTCTGTTCCTTTACGAAACCTGGTTCCACAAGAAGATCGCGGCACCCGCGGCGGTCCTTTTGATGATCCTTCTGGCGGTCCCGCTGGCACATCGCTACCAGCGTGCCGGCGCCATTACCTGGATGCTGGTCGCCGGGATCACATTGGGGTTTGTGTTCTTCGTGTTCGACGGAATGGTTCTCGCCATGGGCGAAGCGGGCCTCTTGCCGCCGGCCCTTGCCGCCTGGGTCCCGACATTGGTCATGGCACTGATCGCTCAGGGGCTGATGTACCACTACGAAGGCTTCTGACACACCTGCCCCGCCCCGTCTTTTGGCTACACTTTGGGCAGTCATGTCCCTATAAACCGGGCCTACCGGCGGCTGCCGGGACCGGCCTGCGTACAACAGCACCAACGATTGGACCAGCATGAGTGAGAGCGGCCCCTCGCTTGTCATTGTGGGAGAGTGCGAAGTCCGCCTTTGGGGACGTACAGCGCGCGACCGGATTGCGCGTCAATTCAGCCGCGCTGGTGTGGAGCCTGCCCTCGCCCCCATCGCGACCGACGCAGTTGTGATGGTGCGCGCGGATGTGGTCCTGGACGCGCCCCTGGTCGCCGCGCTGGCCAAGACACCGAACATCGTTCTCACCAGCCAAGGCAGTGCCGTGGCCGCCCATGTCCCGGCACCCCATGCCGACCAGGTGGAGGTGCTTTTGTGCGATAAATCTGCGCCGGATTCCCTGCCCGACCCCGTCAATTCGATTGGCGTGGATGATCTCAAGAGCGAATACTGGCATGCGCTTCGGAAACGCGAAACTCCTTATCTTCTTGAATTAACAAAGGAAAATAAGGCCAATGTGGAATGGCGCAGCTATATGGGCACCTACAAAGGCGTTACGGACCTGGTCACGAAATATGTCTGGCCGGTCCCTGCATTCTGGGCAACGCGCCTGTGCTCGGCCCTGCGGTTGACGCCAAACATGGTCACGGCCGTTGGGCTGGCGCTGACCATCTGGACCTATTTCCTCTTCCTGGACGCGGCATGGGCCGCAGGTCTGTTGGCCGGCTGGGCGATGTGCTTTCTGGACACGGTCGACGGCAAGCTGGCGCGGGTCACGCTGACCTCCAGCAAGTTCGGCAATGTCTTCGACCATGGTATCGACCTGATACACCCGCCGTTCTGGTATGCGGCGTGGGGCCTGGGCCTGGCGAAGACCGACACGCCGATGGCCGATCAGACCCTGTTCTGGGTCCTGGTCGCGATCATCGGCGGGTATGTGGCACAGCGGGTGATCGAAGGCGTTTTCATCTACTTCTTCAAGATCGAACAACACGTTTGGTGCCGTGTCGATTCGCTGTTCCGGCTGATCACCGCCCGCCGGAATCCCAACCTGATCCTGTTGAGCCTGTCGGCCGTGGCCGGAAGGCCGGATCTGGGTCTGCTGGCCGTCGCGGTATGGACCGTTGCTTCCCTCGTGTTTCACTGCCTGCGCCTGGGCCAGGCCTTCGCGGTCAAGAGCCGGGACGGTTTTCTGGAATCCTGGCTGGCCGCACCCGCCAAGCCATGACGCCGAAGATCGGCATCATCACCAACCCGGCGAGTCACCGCAACAAGGCTGGCATTGACGACATCCGCGCTGCGATCGCCGAACTGCCGTATATCGTGCATAGCCCTCTGTCCTCGATTTCGGACGTGCCGGAAATCTTGGCGGACTTTTCCAGGCAGGGCGTCGGTATCGTGGTGCCGAACGGCGGCGACGGAACGGTTGTGGCCGTGCTCACGGAGCTGTTCGAAAACCGCCCGTTCGAAACGATTCCCCGGATCGCCGTCCTGCCCCGGGGATTGACGAACATGATCGCCGACGACGTGGGGCTTCGAGGCAACGCGGCGGCAGCCCTGACGCGTCTGTCGGATGCCCGACGGGGAAGCGACATCGATCAAAGGCTGGTGCGCCGCCGACTCATCCGTATGCAGGGTGCCCGCGGTCATTCGGCACAGGTGGGATTGTTCTTCGGTGCGGCCGGGCTGACGCGGGCCATCCTTGCCGGCCGCAGGGTAGTCCAGAGGCGCGGCCTGGGCGCCAAACTTGCCGGCGGCCTGATGCTGGCAAAAGTCCTTGGCGGCAGTGCGCTGGGAAGGGCCGGCAAGGACGGTATCTTCCGTGGCAACCCTATCGACGTTACGTTGGACGACGATCCGCCCGACTGCGGCAGCTATTTGATGGTTTTGGTTACCACCTTGGACCATATGCTGTTTCGGTCCCGCCCCTACTGGGGCAAAAGATCAGGCGCGCTGCACTACACAGCGGTGCGCTACCCGCCGCACCAGCTGCTGAAAGCGATCTGGCCGCTCATGTATGGCGGGGCAAACCGGCGGCTGCCGAACAACGACTACATCAGCGAAAACGCAGATCAGATCAGCCTATCCTTGTCCTGTCCGTTCACGCTGGACGGCGAGATGTTCGAGCCCGAGCCGGGCCAGCCGGTTATACTGAGCGGCGAACATGAAGCCGAGTTCGTCAAACTCTAGGTCTGGGGAACCGGGATCGAATGAGCTGGAGAGCTGGATCTCGGAACAGCTCTCGCTGAGCGTCCACCCGACAGCGACAGAGATCGCGGCCCGGCTAAGGGACGAGTTCGGCGACAGCGTGGCAGCGGTCCTGTTCTATGGTTCCTGCCTGCGGGAGCCCTATTTCGCCAATAAGATTGCGGACTTCTACGTCCTGGTCGATGACTACCGCAGTGTCCACCGATCTGTCCTGATGGCAGCCCTGAACCGGCTGTTCCCACCCAACGTCTATTTCCGTGCGTTCCAGGTGGAGAACGAGACCGTGCGCGCGAAAGTCGCCGTGCTGTCCTTGCCGGCCTTCGAGGCGGGAGCCGCGCCGACCGCCCTTCTGGCGTCTATCTGGGGCCGCTTCTGCCAGCCCTGTAGCCAAGTCTGGGCGCGGGACGATGCCGCAAACCGACGGGTCGCAAAGGCCGTCACCCGGGCGGTGCGAACCTTCGCGGCACGCACTGCGCCCCTGTTGCCGGCAGATTGCCCGTCGGCCGAATTCTGGACCCGCGGTCTCCGGGAGAGCTACCGCACCGAACTGCGCGCCGAGCCGGGCAGTCGCGCCGACAAGATCTATGCCGACGATCACGCCCATTTCGACGCGTTGCATGCCCGGCTGGCAATGCCTGGCGGCGTGCGATGGCGGGTCCAGGCGGGCTGGCTCATCCGGCGCATTCTTGGAAAGGCCTATTCGGTGGTGCGACTGGTCAAGGCCGCCTTCACCTTCGACGGCGGGGCGGATTACATCTGCTGGAAGATCGCCCGCCATTCCGGCGTGCAGGTGACGCTCAGCCCATGGCAGCGGCGCCATCCAATCCTGGCATCAACCGTTCTGTTCTGGACCCTGTACCGCAAGGGCGCCTTCCGCTAGTCGCCGCACCACTGCCGCCGTCTAGCGGGCTTCCACCGCGTGGGCACCCTGTGTCGCCCGAAACGCCTCCAGTTCCTGCTTGACGGCGGCGAAGGCTCTGATGACCTCCTCCACCTGGTCGCTTGAATGGGCCGCTGACAGGCTGCAGCGCAATAGGCATGTACTGTTCGGTGTGCCGGGCGGCAGGGCCAGATTCGCATAAACCCCCGCGGCCAACAGCTTGTTCCACATATAGATCGCCGTCTCTTCGTCCTCGGCGACAACGGCGACGATGGCGCTTTCATCGGCACACAGCTCGAACCCGAGTTCGGCCAATCCGGCGTAAAGCTGGCGGGCGTTCCGCCAGACTTGCTGTTGCAGCTCCGGCCGGTCGCGCAGCTTGCGCAACGCCGCGCGAACCGATGCAACGTTCGACGGTGATGCCGACGCGGTGAACATGTAGGGGCGGCTGGCATAACGAAGGATGCCGAACTTGGGATGGCTTGAGGCGACTAACCCACCCAGGGCGCCAAGGCTCTTGGAAAAGGTACCCACGATGAAATCCACGTCCTCGACGCATTCCTCGGCCTGGACCTGGCCGCGTCCGCCGTCTCCCAGGACACCCAGCGAATGGGCCTCGTCGACCATCAGATAGGCGTTGTGCGCCTTCTTGACCGCACAGATTTCCTTCAACGGAGCCTGATCGCCGAACATCGAATAGATGCTCTCCACGATGATCAGGACATTGCTGCAATCCTCACCAATCCGCCGAAGACGTTTGTCCAGGTCCGCAGGGTCGTTGTGCCGGAAGCGGATGACGGTCGCTCCGCTCAATGTGCAGCCATCATAGATGCTGGCATGGCAGTCCGCGTCGATGAGGATGATGTCCTTGGGCCCGGTCAGGCCGGCAATCAAGCCAAGGTTCGCCTGGAATCCGGTCGGAAACACCATAGCTTCGCGGTAGCCGAGGAACTCCGCAATCTCGGTCTCCAATTGCAGGTGACGTGCATAGGTCCCGTTGGCAATCCGCGAGCCGGTGGTGCCGGTTCCATCCGAGGCAATTGCCCCTTGCGCGGCTTGAATACAGTCCGGATCGAAGGTCAGACCGAGATAGTTGTTCGTCCCCAACAGCAAGACGCGCTTTCCGTCGATCAGCGCCTCTGTCGGCGAAAGAACCTCTTCCATGCAAACGGCAAAAGGATCGGCACCACTTGCAGTTACCTCGGCATGGCGTGCCAGCACGCCGGCATGTTTGTCAAACAAATCCATCTTCACCGGTCTTTCGTTGTGATTTCTTGGACGACCCCTGCCAGATCTCCAATGATCTGGACCTCGGAGAGCATGTTGACCGGGATTGAAATATCCAGGCTTTCCTCAAGCTCCATCACGAAATCCATGACCGCCACGGAGTCGATCTGCAGGTCGCTGGTGATGTTGGTGTTTTCGTCGAGATTGATGCCTTCCTTGTTGAAAGGCTCGAGCAGACTGATGATCTCCTCGACAAGCTTTCTTTCGTCAGCCTGCATGCAGTCTTCCCCTTTACGCTGCCCCGCGCCAATTTGAGGCGCGAGTTTACTGTGTCCGCCGGGCCCGGTTCAAGAACCGGTAACCATTTGGATTACAGAGACTTTTCAACGTCACAGCCAGCCCTCCTGACGATACCAGTCCGCCGTCAATCGCAGACCTTCGACCAGCCCCGTCCGCGGCCGCCAATCCGTCAACTCGGCCGTCGGATTGCTCCAGCACACCCAGTCGGGATGAAACAATTCCCGCACCTTATCCACGCTGAGGACCGGCTCCGTGCCCGTCAATCCGCTCCACAGCCCCATGGCGCGGGCAAGGCCTAACATCACCGGCCGCGAAACGCCATACGGTCTGATGCCTCTGCCAAAGACGGTTTCCGCGGCGGCCGCCACTTCGGGCCATGCATAGCCGCCCTCGTGGCCGTCATGAATCTCCATGACGCCGTCCGGCTGTTCCCCGACTTCTGCCAGCCTGACCACAGCCTCGGCCAGGTCAGCCACGTAAAGCAGCGAGAAACGGGCGTCCCTGACGTTTGGAACGACCGCAAAACCGGCCTGGAACTGTTTGAAAAACTGAAATATATCGCGATCGCCGGGTCCATAGATTGCGGGCGGGCGCAGGATGATCGTCGGAAATCGCGCCTGCACGCGTGCCAATTCGGTCTCGGCCTGCCGCTTGCTTGCGGCATAGGGCGACAGGTTGGGTTCCCTGGCAGCCAGCGAGGAAATCAGAAGGAAACCGCGGATTCCCGGATGTTCCAGTGCGGTCGACGCCAAACGCTCGGTCCCTGCTGCATTGACCGCAAAGTAGTCAGCGCCGGCGCGGGCCTTGGTCAGGCCGGCGCAATGCACGACGACGTCCGCACCTTCCAGGAGCCCGGCAAGCGATGCTGCGTGGGAAAGGTCTCCAACGACGGGCGTCAGCCGCGGGTGCGGCAAAAGCGTGCGCTCCGGACGCACAAGGGCCCGAACGGCCCACCCTGCTTCCAACAAAGCATCCAGGATATGTCGCCCGACGAAACCGGTCGCGCCGGTGAGTGCTGCCGTACGGTGCATGGCACCCATTTTCTGTCTTGGCTGTGCGCGGGGCGTGCCCTTCTATGGCCGCCGCATGGCCACGTCAGTCGGCGCCGACCGCCATGGCTTCGGCGCGGCGGACCGCGGCCGCTTGTGGCTGTACCTTCTTCGTCTCTTCGAAGGCACCGGCGAGGTACTCGGCCTTTGCAGCCGAGCGGCTCAGCTTGCCGGAGGATGTGAACGGCAGGCTGCGATGCGGCGCGAGGACGACCTCCGACTCGACGCCGGCTGTTTGCCGTACAATGGCATGCACATCGTGCCGCAGCGTTTCCCGCTCCGTCGGGTCGGACAGACGACACTGGACAACCACGACAACCCTCTCGGGCCCGTTGTCATCGGATACCGAGAAAGCCGCCGCGTCGCCGCGCCTCAGCCCGTCCATGCGCTCCACGGCCCATTCGATATCCTGCGGCCAGATGTTGCGCCCGTTGCTGATGATGAGGTCTTTGCTGCGTCCCGTAATGACCAGCTCGCCGTCAACCATGTATCCCATGTCGCCGGTGTCCAGCCAGCCATCCGACTGTCGCATCCGTGCCTTGGATTCCGCGTCGCCGAAATACCCTTCCATGACGCTGGGTCCGTGAATCACAACGCGCCCGAGATGCCTTTCCGGCAGCGCATTTCCGGCTTCGTCCCGGATTTCCATCTCATGGCCCGGCAGGACCTTGCCACAGACAACGAAAGAGCGCGTCTTGTCGGTATCCAGCGCCCCGTTTGTCTTCGCCTTGACCGCGCGACGGCCGAACGCAAGTTCGCGCCGTTCGACGGTGTCGATCTTGATGCCTTCGCTCAAGGCCGCGAAACTGACCGCCAGGGTCGCCTCGGCAAGGCCGTAACTGGGCAGGAAGGCGCTCGGATCGAAACCGTGCGCCTGGAAAGTATCGGAAAAGCGCTTGAGGATGTCGCCGCGCACCATTTCACCGCCGATCCCCGCGACGCGCCACGAACGAAGGTCGATTTCCTTCGCCGCACCGTTCACCGCCCGGCGCAGGCACAACTCGTAGCCGAACGTCGGGCTGAACGAGATCGTGCTGCTGTTCTTGGTGATGGTCTTCAGCCAGACGAACGGCCGGCGCGCGAAATCGGCGGTGCTGATGTAATCAACCGTTATCTGGGACAGGGTCGGTGTCAGCATGAACCCGACCAGACCCATGTCGTGATACAGCGGCAGCCAAGACGTCGCGCGATCGCCCCGCACAAGCCGAAGGCCGTGCTGACCGATCGCCCGGCAGTTGGTCGTGATTGACCGTTGCGAGATGGCCACGCCCTGAGGCTGTCGCGTGCTGCCCGACGAATACTGGATATAGCAGGCATCGCTCGGACCGAGGGGGCGCAAATCCCCGCCGGTGGCCGGCAAATCCCAGAAATCCTGATGCGACCCGACCATGCGGATCGGAAGGTCCTTTGTCGCCTCCGTCAGATAGCCAAGAAGCGGACCCGAGCAAGCCGCGGCGTCCGGCCTGGCGCTGATCATCATCGCCCGCAGGCGCTCCAGATAGGCGTCCCGGCCGCCCAGGTTCATGGCGTAGGGCAAGGCCACGGGCACGGGGCCCGCATACTGGCATGCGAAGAAGAAGACGATGAACTGCGGATCGGTCTCCGCGATGATCGCCATGCGCGCGCCGCGGCGCAATCCGGCCCGGGTCAGCCGCTGCGCCAGGTCGATCGCTTGGTCGCGGATTTCGCCATAGGTAACGGCTTGGATCAGTTCGCCGCGACCGCCGTAGAAGTTCAGGCCGGTTTCACCGCGCGCCGCATAGTCCAGACCGTCCGTCAGGGTCTCAAACTCACCGATCACCAAAGGCAGATCGGTGTTGGCCGTCAGCGTAGGCTCAACACTCCCCTCATTTCGTTCGGCACTGGGAACCACTTGTGCCAATGCGCCTGCGACCGACCCCACCATCATCCCTCAAATGTCAATTAAGGACCACAAAACAGATTCCCCCAGCACTGGTCTCCGGCCTCTGGAAGGACCGCGCACGACGCGGCAACGACCGGCAACCCAGGTCTCACAAAGAAACTGTCAGATGCAAAGCCAAAGCCTTACGCTGTTTTCGACGACGTTGTTTTATACCCATACCAGGGCGCAACGCTTCGGCTCTGTCGATGGCCTCACCTGTTACACCCCCCTGACCGTGACGACAACATAGTCCCGCCCGTTAACCATGCCAAATAAAACATTGTTTCAGATTGCTACCGGAATCCTCTCGCCGACCGACGCCTCACATACAACACTTGGCGGCGACTTGTCATCAGCATACATCATATTGACAAAAATGCGCTGGAAGGCCCGTCCCGGCATCACCTGATCAGAACCGGAGGATCGGCTTGCTTTGGTAAATCCGGCACCGCTGAAACGAGGGCAGTTTTGCTCCCTGCCAGCGGTCGGCTTGATACGTAGAATTGTTATATATCAATATCTTGACGAGGTACTCCACCGCCAATCCCTGGCTCTCGGGAAGGCGGTGGTTGCGGTCGTGTGCATGTGCCCTCGGGTGGCGGTCAGCCCGTCACTGCGGCCACGCCCCGATGCGAGAAAGGGAAGCTGGATACGGTCGCGGATGCTGCAGAAACCGGCATTCAAAAGTCCTTATCCTGTCCGTGTTTCGGCAGCGGCTATCACGAATTCCCCAAGAATGATCGTGAGATGGCATGGATCATCCCCGTGATTGGGCCGATCTCACACCGCCTCCAGGGCGCCTTCTGAGGCCTGTGGGGTGCAGGTGCCACGCCCGAGTCTGTTGGCAAGTCAGTGATTGTCATCGCTCCTATAATAATGGCACAAAGAAAGCCAAGAACCGTCAAGAAGAACGGCCCTTCCCATATCATTCGTGCAGACGTGCGGCCCCCTGGTCCCGGGCGTCCAATGGTGGAGTAATGTAGGCGGAGTCCGTCTACGATCTTCCCCCCCCCTTCGCTGCAGCTCGCCGACTGGCGAAGACGCGTCGTTTCGCTCTACGAAACGGTGCGCCGAACACCAGAGCCCGAAGTCGCGTGGGATCGTTGGCGCGCCGGTCGCAACGCCCTGTTACGTGACCATCCGCAATCGCCAATTCCGGCGGCCGAACAAAAGCGACTTCGGTCTATTCCCCTGTTCGCCTACGATCCGGGATGGCGGTTTGTGGTTTCAACGACAGCCGTGAACAGGGAGTCGGGTTTCCTCGTCGATCTCGGAACTGACGGAGCATTGCATCTGACGCCGTGCGCCCGCACCGTCGGGATTGCGCCAATCCTCGGTCGAGAACTGACGGTCTATCGTTTGGGTGGGTATGGCGGCGGCCTGTTTCTGCCGTTTCGCGATGGGACGGCAGGCACCAGCACATATGGCGGAGGTCGCTACCTCTTGGATACGATCAAAGGTGCGGACCTTGGTCTGCAAGACGGCCGGCTGGTCCTCGACTTCAACTTTGCCTACCACCCCTCCTGTTGCTATGCGCCGCGCTGGACCTGCCCGCTGGCGCCGCCCGAGAACGCCGTCGATACGCCGATCCAGGCGGGCGAGCGTCTCGCCTGACAGTTCAGGTACACCGCCTGTTTGTCGTATGATAAGCGCAACGCGCACCGCAGGGCCCGGCTGGGTCAAGCACCGCTGGAAACGCAGGGAGAAGCAGGATGTCGACTGCACAGGCAGAACGTCTTCGTCTGGATGTGGGACACGCGCGCCTCGAGGTTTGCCCGGCGCTGGGCGGCGTGGTGACCGAGTTCTCGTGGGATATCGCCGGGCACCGGATGCACTGGTTGCGCCCCGCACCCGAAGAGTCCGGTTTTCCGCCGACCGATGCGGCAAGCTTTCCGCTGACCCCGATTTCGAACCGGGTGCGCGACGGGCGCTTCCAGTTTCAAAACCACACCTATGAAATGGCCCTCAACTTCCCGCCGGAAAAACACGCGATTCACGGGCACGGCTGGCAAACCGCCTGGGACGTCACGGACCGAAGCGAGAGCAGCTGCACGCTGTCCTACCGGCACGACGCCGCCGACTGGCCATCGGCCTACGAGGCGGCCCAGCGGTTCACGCTGAACGAGACCCGACTGACGATAGACCTGGCGATCCGAAACGTGGGCGACCGGGCGATGCCCGCTGGGTTTGGCATGCACGCCTATTTCATCCGCACGCCCAAGGCTCGCGTGACCGCCCCGGTGGAAGCCATGTGGACGGGCGGGCCCGACGTCATGCCGGTGGACCTCGTGCCCCTGCCCGCTGACCACCGCGTGCCGGACGGCATCACGGCCAGCGCGGTTGCCATGGACAACATCTTCACCGGCTTTGCCGGCGAAGCCCGGATCGACTGGCCGGAATGGGAAGCGTCGTTGACCATGCATGCTGACCCGGTTTTCGCGTTTCTCGTCGTCTTCACACCGCCGGGCGAGGATTTCTTCTGCGTCGAACCGGTCAGCAACTGCACCGACGGCCTGACGATGCTGGCGGAAGGACGCGACGGACACGGTATCCACGTGCTTGAACCTGGCCAGCAATTGTCCGGGACCGTCACGTTGACGCCCCACCCGCCCCGGTAAGTGCGATTCACCCGCCGCCGGATTCCCGCACATATCGACTGGGCGTGCTCAGCACCGCGATGGTAATGCGCGACGCACAAACCAACCGGCCCGACTCGTCCTCGATGCGGATCTCCCAAACGTGGGTGGTCCTCCCCAGATGCAGCGGACGGGCCGTGCCATAGACCCAGCCTTCGGCAACCGGGCGAACGTGGTTGGCGTTGATCTCAAGGCCGACGATGTGGCTGCTGGCCGGATCGACGCAATGGGAGGCGGCCCAGGATGTGAGCGATTCCGCGAAGGCAACGGATGCGCCGCCATGCAGCACCCCGGCGGGCTGGCGGGTGCATGGATCGACGGGCATCCGTCCCCTGATGTGATCGTCCCCCACCTCCAGAAGCTCGATTCCCAGGTGTTCGATCATGGTGCCGCGGCAAGCGGACGCCATGGCTTCAACCTCGGCCTTGTCGAACCAGATCGGCTTCACGCTGCGCCCCCGCTTCTCGCCCGTTAAACGGCCAGTCTGCCCGTCGTGGCGCTTGACCGGCAATTGAAAACGCAGGCCTGGCGCGGCCCCACCCGCCACTTGCGAAAGACCGGCACGCCACTCATACTTGACTCTAAAGAATGGTAATTCCGCCCACGGGCAGGGAGATGTCGCAGACCTACGACCCCGCACTTGTTGCGCTTTCGGCGTTGCTGGCCTGCCTTGGCGCCTTTCTTGGGTTGAGAGCGGCCAGCTCACTGTCGAAGTTTGCGGGCGTTCAGTACAAGGCAGTCCTGTCGGTCGCGGCGATCACAATTGGCGGTGGTATATGGTCGATGCATTTTGTCGGCATGCTTGCGCTGCGCCTGTCCATTCCCATCAGTTACGACGTGCTCTGGACCCTGGTTTCCGCCCTGGTGGCGATCCTTGTAACCGGAGTCGGGCTGTTCTTCGTCGGCGTCGGACGCCTGACGCCGCAACGGCTTGGTGCGGCAGCCCTTTTTATGGGAAGCGGCATCGCCGCAATGCACTACATCGGAATGGCAGCGGTTCGGGCGAATTGTGTCATAAGCTACGACATGCGCCTTGTTGCCTTGTCGGTCCTGATCGGGATCGCTTCCTCTGCGTTGGCCCTGTGGCTGGCGTTCAAGCGCCGCGGGCCGATCCAGACCGCCGTGGGCGCGGTGGTCCTGGGAGCCGCCATTTCCGGGATGCACTACACCGGCATGGCAGCCGCCTCGTTCGAACTGGTGGAGACGCTTGAGAGTGCGATTACCCCGGCCATCAGTGCGGGAATCCTGGCGATCATCGTGGCGATCGCCACCTTCCTGATCTTCGCCTTCACGCTGCTGACCCTGATGCCGTCCCGAGGCCAACGGATTCCGGAGAGCGGCCGTGCAGGGCCGGCGCCGGTCCCGCGCCCCGCGGCGGCAAACGACGTGGACGGCCCCGCGGCGCCGGCCTACCTCCAGAAGCTCCCGGTCGAGCAGCACCAGCAGACCGTGTTCCTGGACGTCGACGACGCGGTCCGTATCAAGGCCGATGCGCACTACACGACCGCCTATACCGAGACCGACTCCTTCCTTTGCAACAAGAAGGTGTCGGAACTGGAAAAGGTGCTCGATCCTGCGAAGTTCCTGCGGGTCCATCGCAGTCACATCATCAACATCGATCGCGTCACGGCCCTGCAACGGGTCAAGGACCACGGCCTGGTCAAACTGGCCGGTCCTGAATCTCTGGACGTGCCAGTCAGCCGTGCCAAGCTGCCGATCCTGCGCTCTGCCCTGGGCTTGTAACGGCGCCATTCGTTCAGCCATAACGCATTTCGTGCACGAATAGGCGCAATTGGCGCAAACGCTCCGCGCCGATCGCCCCGCTCGAACTAAGGTGGCCGTCAACCGTCCCCAGAATGGGCGACCGTGAGAAATGTTTGCCGGATGCGTAACAGCGCCGCTTCGGCATTCGAACAGTGGGAGGAGCGCGTGATACCAGGACCGTTCGAATACCATCGTCCCTCTTCGGTGGAAGAGGTCGTTGCGTTATTGGCAGAACATGGAGACGAAGGCCGCGTTCTTGCCGGCGGGCACAGTCTCATTCCAATGATGAAGACCCGGCTGGCGCAGCCGTCGCACCTGATCGACCTGCAGGATATCGCGGATCTGCAGGGTATTCGCGACCAGGGCGACGTGATCGAGATCGGCGCCATGACGACCCAGCACGACATCCTCGCGTCGGCCCTGATCGGCCAGCGGCTGCCGATCATTCACGAGACGGCAGTGCTGATTGCCGATCCCCAGGTCCGCTATTGCGGCACGCTGGGCGGTAACGTTGCCAACGGTGACCCCGGCAACGACATGCCGGCTCTGATGCAGTGCCTGGATGCAACTTACGTGGTCCAGGGCAGCGACGGGACGCGCACGATCCCCGCGCGCAGCTATTACGAGGCGGCCTATTTCACGGCCCTGGAAGAAGGCGAGGTCCTGACCGCGGTGCGCATTCCGGTTCCCGCGGCAGGCCACGGCTTTGCCTACGAAAAGCTGAAGCGGAAAGTCGGCGACTATGCCACCGCCGCGGCCGCAGTCGTCCTGACCATGGCGGACGGCTCCTGCACATCGGCCTCCATCGCCCTGACCAACGTTGGGGACACGCCGCTGTGGGCCGAAACCGCAGGCCAAGCGCTGGTGGAAACCCGGGCGGACTTCGCGGATATCGACCAGGCGGCAACGCTGGCGGCGGAGATTACCGACCCCGTCTCGGACATGCGCGGCCCGGCCGACTACCGCCGTCACGTCGCGAAGATCATGACGGCCCGGGCGATCCAAGCCGCCGTCGAACGCACGGCCTGACCGGCACTTTTTCGGAGAGTTGCACACCATGGCAAAGACCCACATCAAGCTGACGGTCAACGGCAAGCCGGTCGAAGCAGTTGTCGAACCGCGCACCCTGTTGATCCACTTCCTGCGGGAGGATCTCAACCTGACCGGCCCTCACATCGGCTGCGAAACGTCGCACTGCGGCGCCTGCACCGTCGACATGAACGGCAAGTCTGTTAAGGCCTGCACCATGTTCGCCGTTCAGGCGGACGGGGCCGAGATGACCACCGTTGAAGGCATGTCCGAAGCGGACGGGACCCTGTCCGCCATCCAGGAAGGATTCATGCAGGAACACGGCCTGCAATGCGGCTATTGCACCCCGGGCATGATCACCCGGGCCCACCGCCTGCTGCAGGAAAACCCGAATCCCACCGACGAGGAGATCAGGTGGGGCCTGTCCGGGAACCTGTGCCGGTGCACGGGCTATCAGAACATCGTCAAGGCGGTCCGCTATGCCGCCAACAAGATCAACACGGCAGCGGAGGCCGCGGAATAATGTCAGAAGCGCCAGTCATGACCCAGGAGGAGCGCGAAGCGACCCTGGGAGGTATCGGAACCGCCCGCAAACGCAAGGAGGACCTGCGGTTCATCCAGGGCAAGGGCAATTACGTGGACGACATCAAGCTGCCGGGCATGGTGATCGGCGACTTCGTCCGCAGCCCCTACGCCCACGCGCGCATCAAATCGATCGATGCCAGCGCGGCGCTCGCGCTGACCGGTGTGGTTGCGGTGCTGACCGCGGAGGACCTGAAGCCGCTGAACCTGCACTACATGCCGACGCTTGCCGGCGACGTGGCGGCCGTCCTGGCAGATGAAAAGGTCCTGTACCAGAACCAGGAAGTGGCCTTCGTCATCGCCGAGGACCGCTACATCGCCGCAGACGCGGTCGAGCTGGTCGAGGTGGACTATGAGGAGCTGCCTCCTCTGGTCGACCCGTTCAAGGCGATGGATCCCGACGCCGTCGTGCTGCGCGAGGACATCAAGGACAAGACCGAAGGCGCCCACGGCGCGCGTCGCCATCACAACCACATCTTCACCTGGGAAGCCGGCGACAAGGACGGCACCGATGCCGTCTTCGACGACGCCGAAGTCACGGTGAAGGAACTGATCACCTATCAGCGCGTCCACCCCTGCCCGCTGGAGACCTGCGCCTCGCTGGCCTCCATGGACAAGGTGAAGGGCGAACTGACGCTCTACGGCACATTCCAGGCGCCGCACGTGGTGCGCACGGTTGCGTCGCTCTTGTCGGGGATTCCCGAGGCGAAGATCCACGTGATCGCGCCCGACATCGGCGGCGGCTTCGGCAACAAGGTCGGCGTCTATCCCGGCTATGTCTGCTCGATCGTTGCGTCGATCGTGCTGGGCGTCCCGGTGAAATGGGTCGAGGATCGGATGGAAAACCTGTCGACGACCGCCTTTGCCCGCGACTACCACATGACGGCGGAACTGGCGGCGAGCAGTGACGGCAGGATCACCGGCCTCAGGGTTCATGGCCTGGCCGACCATGGCGCCTTCGATGCCTGTGCCGACCCGACCAAGTTTCCTGCCGGGTTCTTTCACATTGTCACGGGCAGCTACGACATCCCCGCGGCCCATGTCGCGGTCGACGGCGTCTACACCAACAAGGCGCCGGGCGGGGTGGCCTATCGCTGCTCGTTCCGGGTGACCGAGGCGTCCTACTGCATCGAACGCATCATGGACGTGCTTGCCAAGAAGCTGGACATGGATCCGGCCGATCTCAGGACGAAGAACTTCATCCAGCCGGAGCAGTTCCCCTATCAGTCGGCCCTGGGTTGGGAATACGACAGTGGCGACTATCCGACGGCCATGAACAAGGCCCTGGAGGCGGTCGACTATGCAGGGCTCCGTCGGGAACAGGAGGAGAAGCGCGCCAACGGTGAGCTGATGGGCATCGGCGTTGCCTTCTTCACCGAAATCGTCGGAGCGGGCCCGTCGCGCAACTGCGATATTCTCGGCGTTGCCATGTTCGATAGCTGCGAGATCCGGGTGCACCCCACCGGAAGCGCCATCGCCCGGTTGGGAACCAAGTCCCAGGGCCAGGCGCACGAGACGACCTATGCCCAGATCCTGGCCACCGAGATCGGCATTCCTTCCGAAGACATCATGATCGAGGAAGGCAATACCGATACGGCGCCCTATGGCCTCGGCACCTACGGGTCGCGCTCCACGCCGGTTGCCGGCGCAGCGGCCGCCCGGGCCGGCCGCAAGATCAGGGCGAAGGCCCAGGCGATCGCGGCCCATCTCCTGGAGGTGTCTGAGCAGGACTTGGAATGGGACATCGACCAGTTCAAGGTGAAGGGCCTGCCCGAAAGGGCGGCGACCATGAAAGAAATCGCCTGGGCGGCCTACAACAACCTGCCGGAATGCATGGAACCTGGCTTGGAGGCGGTCGACTACTACGACCCGCCCAACATGACCTACCCGTTCGGGGCCTATATCTGCGTCGTCGACATCGACTGGTTCACCGGCGAGGCCAAGATCCGGAGCTTCTACGCGCTGGACGATTGCGGCACCCGGATCAACCCGATGGTGATCGAGGGCCAGGTCCATGGCGGCCTGACCGAGGCGTTCGGCATCGCCATGGGCCAGGAGATCTCCTATGACGAGAACGGAAACGTCATGGGCGCCAGCTTGATGGACTATTTCCTGCCCACCGCCGTCGAAACCCCCGTATGGGAGACCGACTACACGGTGACGCCTTCGCCCCATCATCCGATCGGCGCCAAGGGCGTCGGCGAGTCGCCCAACGTGGGCGGCGTGTCGGCCTTCTCCAACGCCGTCATCGATGCCTTCTCGCATCTTGACGTCAACCACATTCAGATGCCGCACACCTCTGCGAACATCTGGAAGCAGTGCCAGGCCCTGGGCCTGGGCCGCTGACTGGCCCTTATCTCGTTGCCCCGCCGCGGTTTCTTCCGCGTGCGGGGTGACGGAGCCGGGCGTTGCTATTACGTATCGCGGGATGAAACGCGAAGACTTCCTCGAACGCTTTCGGACCGTCGGCTATGTCGCCGACCCCGAGCTTGCGATGGCCTTGTGGCTGATGCAGGAGCTGAAGCGGCCCCTGCTGCTTGAAGGCGATGCCGGCGTCGGCAAGACCGAAGTCGCCAAGAGCCTGGCCGCGGTGCTGGATCGGCCGCTGATCCGGCTGCAATGCTATGAGGGCCTGGACGCCAACGCGGCGGTATATGAATGGAACTACCAGCGCCAGCTGCTCGCCATCAAGCTGTGGGAAGGCGAGGAGATGTCGGCCGAGGAAAAGGAAAACCACATCTTCCAGGACGAGTTCCTGCTGCGCCGACCGTTGTTGCAGGCGATCAGCATGGAGACCGCGCCTGTCCTACTAGTAGATGAAATCGACCGAGCCGACGAAGAGTTCGAGGCGTTTCTCCTGGAAGTCCTCTCGGACTTTCAGATCTCGATCCCGGAGATGGGTACGGTCACTGCGACGAGCATCCCGTACGTGGTGCTCACATCGAACGGCACCCGCGAGTTGAGCGACGCGCTTCGGCGCCGCTGCCTCTACCACTATGTGGACTATCCCACCGAGGACAAGGAACTCAGGATCCTGGGCGCCCGGCTGCCCGATCTGGACCAGGCCGTGGCCGGTCAGATCGTGCGGTTCGTCCAAGCGATCCGGCGCGAGGACCTGAAGAAGAAGCCGGGGATTGCGGAAACGCTGGACTGGGCGGCGGCGCTGATCGGGCTGGACGTCAAGGACCTGCGCAACGACCCCGACGCGATCCATGCAAGCCTGTTGTGCCTCCTGAAGACACACGAGGACCGGGCAGCGATTTCCCGCGAGGTGGTGGAACGCCTGGCGGCAAAGGCCGTGTAGCACGATGGCCGCCGCCGGCAGCGCCCTTCCCCTGCCCGGTTCCGTCCCCGGAACCCGGCGCCGTCTGGCGGGCTTCGTGCGGCTGCTGCGCGACAACGGCTTTCCTGTGGGCCTGCCGGAAGTGGAGGATGCGGAACGGGTTGCCCGTGCCGTTGACCTCTCCCGCGCTCACGAGCTGCGCTGGGCCCTGCGCGCCCTTTTGACGGCCAGCGTGATCGACTGGCGCCGGTTCGACGAGCTGTTCGACGCCTACTGGTTGCGCCAAGGCATGAAACGCGTGATCAAGATTTCCGGCGAGACCAACCGATTTGGCGCACGCCGCCGGCCGGGCGCACCGGTCCGCCCGACCGGGTCGAACGGCTAAACGCGGACCAGATGGGCAATCCAGCAGACGGCACGGGCCGGCGCGAAGGCGCCTCCAGCGCGGAGAACCTGGCGACAACGGATCTACGCCACATCAACGACCCGGACGAACTTGAAAAGGCGCACGACCTGGCCGACCGCCTGGCGGCGCGCATGCGCTACCGCCTGACCCGGCGCGAACGCATCCGCCGCCGGGGCCGGCGCCTGGACCTGCGCCGGATCATTCACAAGTCCATCGCCTATGGCGGCGTTCCCATGCGGCTCGCCTTCCGGCGCCGCCGGCCGAAACCGCTTAGGCTGGTGGTGATCCTGGATGCCAGCGGGTCCATGAGCCAGTATTCCGCCTTCTTCGTCCGGTTCATCCACGGCATCCTGGACAACTTCCGCGAGGCCGAAGGCTTCGTGTTCCATACACGCCTGGTCCATTTCAGCCCGGCGTTGCGCGAGCGCAACGCGACGCGCGCCTTGGAGCGTCTGTCGCTGATGGTGTCGGGCTGGTCCGGCGGCACCAAAATCGGCGACTGCCTGGCCGCCTTCAACCGCGACCATGCCGCCAGCGTCGTGAACTCCCGCACCGTCGTGATGATCGTCAGCGACGGCTACGACACCGGCGCGCCGGAGATGTTGGGGCGCGATATGCAGCGGCTGCGCAAGCGCACCAAGCGCCTGGTCTGGCTCAATCCCATGTTGGGCTGGAACGACTATGCGCCGGTCGCCGGCGGGATGCAGGCGGCCTTGCCGCATGTGGACCTGTTCGCACCGGCACACAATCTGGAAAGCCTGATGGCGCTGGAGCCCTACCTGGTCCGGCTTTGAAGGGAGGAGACCGTCCGATGACCGTCGACAACCAGGAACTGATGGACGCCATGGCCCGCATGGTCCGGGACAACGAGCCCTTTGCGCTCGCCACAATCGTGCGGACCGAAGACGCCACCTCGGCAAAGGCGGGCGCCAAGGCGGTGGTGCGGCAGGACGGAACTTTGACCGGCTGGGTCGGCGGCGGCTGCACGCAAGGCGCCGTCAAACGGGCGGCCCGCCAGGCGCTGGAGGACGGCAAGTCACGCATGATCAGGGTCCGCCCGGTCGAGAAGCTGACCGACGGCAACATCGTGGAAGGCATCGAACAGTTCAAGAGCAGCTGCCCCAGCGGCGGCACGGTCGACCTGTTCATCGAGCCAATGCTGCCGCGTCCCACGATGGTGGTGGTGGGCGGCTCGCCGGTCGCGCGGGCTTTGGCCGACTTGGCCCAGCGGATGGGCTACAGCCTGACGGTCGCCGCCCTGCCCGACGACCAGGCCAGCTTCGCCCAGGCCGACCGGCGGATCGAGGACGTGGAATTCGCGCCGGACCAGATCCCGGCCGACGCGTTCATCGTGGTGGCGACCCAGGGTAAGCGCGACCGGGCTGCGCTGAAGGCGTCGCTCGCCTCCCCCGTCGACTACGTCGCCTTCATCGGCAGCCGGCGCAAGAGCGAAAAACTGAAGGAAGGGCTGCGCAACGAACTTCCGGACGACGGTCGCACCGACCGGCTGCGCTCGCCGGCGGGGCTGAACATCGGCGCGATCACGCCGGCGGAGATCGCGCTGTCGGTGCTGGCGGAGATTACCCAGCTCCGGCGCCAAAACGTGCGCCGCACGCCGGCCCCGGACTCCTCGGTCGAGGAGGTCGAAGGCGCGGTGGTGGAAACCAACATTGTCGGCGGCGGCAGCGGCACGGCGGCGGTGCGCGCAGCCGGCTAAGATTGGGGCACTGCCTGGACAAAGGGCTCCGTATTGCCTAGGCAGGTTCGTGCAGGTCGACCCGGGACTGCAAGGAGCGCGGGCCGTGGCCAGGATTGAAACACCCGATCAGTTGCGTGCCCTGTACAAGGCGCCCGCCGAACGGACGATCGCGAAAGAAATCGACAGGTTGGACAAGCACTGCCGCGCCATCATCGCGCGTTCGCCGTTCCTGCTTCTGGCCACAAGCAGCGCGGAGGGTCCGGCCGACGTCTCGCCGCGCGGTGGGCCACCCGGCTTCGTGCGCTGCGCCAACGACCGGACCCTGGAGATGCCGGACTTCCCCGGCAACAATCGGCTCGACAGTCTCAAGAACATCGTGTCGAACCCGGAGGTTGCGCTGATCTTCCTGGTCCCGGGAATGGACGAGGCCCTGCGGATGAACGGCACGGCGGAGGTCCGAGACGACGCAGACCTGTGCGCCGCCTTCGCGGTCAACGGCCGGCCCTCAAGGACCGTCATCCGCGTGACCGTCAGGGTCACTTATCTTCATTGCGCCAAAGCGCTGATGCGCTCGCGCCTGTGGGACCCGGACTGCCGGATCGACCGCGCCAGCCTGCCGACCATGGGGCAGATGCTGAAGGACCATATCGGCCACGACGACCCGCCCGAGACTCGTGAAGAGATGCTCACGCGCTACAAGGACGCGCTTTACTGAGGGCGTTCCCGGTTGCAGCCAGATGCTTCGAGACGCAGCGCTGCGCGCTGCTCCTCAGCACGAGGGCTTGGGTAGGGCGGCGGTTCCACATTACCCCTCGTGCTGAGGAGGCACGCGTCAGCGTGCCGTCTCGAAGCATCCGGCTGTAACAGCGCGTTCTTCAGTCGGTCGGCATCGTCGCGCGGTACTGGATCAGGGCGCTGAGGGCGTGCTGGACGTAGTCGATCCGCACTTCGGTGGCGCGCCGGTTGAAGCTTGCAGCCTTGCGGGCGGTTTCGGGCAAGGGCGCGATGGCGCGCGGAAAGCCTCCGGCCAGGTAGCCTTCTGTGATCTGAGCCCGCAATAGAAAGGCGATGCCCCGTGAAACGGCGGCATCGATCTCCTCGACCAGCAAGGAATCCGACGGCAGGAACGACCGCGCCGCAAGCAGGCCTTCTAGACGCGTCGCGGTCGGCGTCACCCGACCGTCCGTGGCGAAACCGCCGTGAAGGTCTGCGAAACCTGGATCGGCAAGCTGCTGGTCGAGAACCACCCTGCAGATCTGAGCCGCGTGCGCCAACAGCCGCGCGCGTTGTTCCTGCTCCAAGCGACCGTCGTCGAGGGAAAGCAGCTTCGCCGACGCCAGCAGCGCCCAGTGATCGGCCGGCACCTCGCTTTTGCCCGCACGCGTTCGGGCCAGGTAGTCCAGCGCACGGCCGGCCGCTTCGAACCAGCGCCGGTCCGGGTCCAGCTCGTAGAGCATCAGCAGCCCCAATGCCGCCTCGCCGGGATAGTAGAGCGACGTCCAGCTGTCGTCGCGGCGGACGGTCGAGGGAATGTACTTCGAATAGAAGCTGCCATCGGCCTTCTGCATGAACAGGATGAACCGGCCTAGCGCCTGCCGGTCGTAAATCGTCGTGAAGCCGGGCCGGACGGATTCCAGGCCTGCCAGCGCAACAAGCCCGAGGCCGGCGCCGCCAAGCTTGGCCTGCACCGGCTTCTTGGTTATCGTAACCTCAGGGTTAGACCAGACCGCCAAAAGGTCCTCCGCCTCAACCTCCGCCACGTTTTCCACGGTCCGGTTTAGAAGATAGCGGCCTGCACGGAGGGTCGCGTCCTCGATCGCCGCGCTTCCCTGTTCGGCCAGGTACATGGTCATGGCGTAGATGGAGCCCGCGTGCCGAAGCATGTTGTAGCGGGGCTTTACGGTGACTTCGGGGTTCGAATTGACCCGGTATTCGAAGGACCCGTCCAGGCGTACCGCGCGCATCAGGTACCAGGCCGCGGCGTCGATCGCGCGCTGAACCGTCTGGCGCGAAACGGGTGGCGCATGCTCGTCGGCGGCGGCGCGCATCGGGCGGTCAGGCCGACCCGTCGGCAATGATGCCGTAGGTCTCGGGCCTGCGATCGCGGAAGAACTGCCAGAGATTGCGGACCTCGCGCACCTTCTCCATGTCCATGTCGGCATAGATCAGCTCGTTCTGATCTTCGCTCGCCTCGCACAGGAACTCGCCGCGCGGGTCGACGATGTAGGACGAGCCGTAGAAACGCCCGATGTCCCACGGAGCCTCGGTGCCGACCCGGTTGCAGGCGCCGATATAGACACCGTTCGCCACCGCCGAGGCGGGCTGTTCCAGCTTCCACAGATACTGGCTGAGACCGGCGACGGTTGCCGACGGGTTGACGATGTATTCCGCCCCGTTGAGCGCCAGGGCGCGCCAGCCTTCGGGGAAGTGCCGGTCATAGCAGATATAGACGCCCAGCTTGCAATAGGCGGTCTGAAACACCGGCCAGCCGGAATTGCCGGGCTTGAAGAAGAACTTCTCGTAGAAGCCGGCGACCTGGGGGATGTGGGTCTTGCGGTACTTGCCCAGATAGCTGCCGTCGGCATCGATGACCGCCGCGGTGTTGTAATAGACGCCGGTCTGCTCCTCCTCGTAGATCGGCACCACGATCACCATGGAGTGCTTCTTGGCCAGTTCCTGCATCAGCCTGGTGGTCGGCCCGTCCGGCACCGGTTCGACCGCGCCGTACCATTTCACGTCCTGGCTGGGGCAGAAATAGGGCTGGTTGAACACCTCCTGCAGACACAGCACCTGGACGCCGTTTTGGCCCGCTTCCTCGATCAGCGGCAGGTGCGCCTCGGTCATGTTGCGCTTGATGGTTTCTGGATCTTCTGTGGTGTCGGTGTTCAGCGCGAACTGAATCAAGCCGCCCCGGACGGTCGTCATAACCCATTCTCCCTGTTTGTTTTGTCGGGCCCGGCGGCCCCTTGGGCAAGCACCAAGAGTGCAGCCGCGGGCATGGCCAGGCAAGCATTTTCGGGGCCGGACGGCGCCGCGCGCTGCTGGCGATGACCCCGCGCGCGACAGTATAGTCCGGTGCCGGCAACGTCCGCACGGCAGGGGTGGAGATCCGGGCCACTCGGAGCAACACAGGCAAGAAATAGACGTGGCTGACAAACCGACAGAGAAGGTGGAGCGCGAAGCGATGCCCGCCTGCGAAGAGTTGCTGGGGGTTACGCCGGTCCGGGCGGAGCCTGGATCCGGCGATCGACTTAAATCTCTGCGCGTGCATCTGCCGGACAGCACGGTCATCGCGACGCGCCGCAAGTCGCCACAGCGCGCGGAACTGGAGGCCGCAGTGCTCGGCATCCTGAAGGAGGCGGGCGCGCCGGTGCCGGCAGTCCTCGCCTTCGACGGGACATGGATGATTCAAGAGGATCTGGGAACACGGCGAGTGTCGCGTCTGTTGCCCAAGGGGACCGAACCCGAACAGGAGCGGCTTCTGAACATTGCATTGCACAGCCTGACCCGGATCTACGCGGCTGCGGACAGCACGGGCCTGCAGCAACGCCTCTACACGATTGGATCCAAGCCGGGCTGGCTGGAACAGTTGATCGCAACGCCGGCCGGGCTGGGCGAAGACCTGGGCGTGCCCGCCCCGGACCTGCCCCAGCCCGAGGTCCTGGCGCTGTTGTCGGGGCGGTCACGGTCTTTCGTCAAATGGGATGCGCGGCCGGCAAACTCGTGCGTGACGGCCGGTGCCGAGATCGCCTGGTTCAACTGGGAGCATTGCGGGCGACGGAACCGCCTGGACGACCTGGACTGGGTCCTCTGTGACGAAGCCGTGCCGGATCGACGCGAGATGGAAGACCGGCTGATCGCCGGTTACCTCCCGCTGTTCGATGACGGCGGCTATGGCCGGGGCGCGACCGCGTATCTCAGTGCATTCGGGACGTTCCACTCCTGCATTCGCCTGTCGGTCGTGCTGAGTTCGTGGCTGGAGAAATGCAACAGCCCGGACGCCCCTCCCCTTAGCGCCGGGCGTTTGGCGGACGCGATGGTCCTGGTGCGCCGCGGGGCACGCTGGTCCGCGCGCAACGAGGGAACCGCCGGCTTGGAGCCATGGTTCGAAGGCGTGCAGGCGCGACTCGAGACTTGCGAGACGACCTGATTTATCCGGACAACCAGTGCGGTCTTTTCATCGGACCGGACTCTACGTTAGAGTTTACCGATCAACGATGCCCGTGCCGCACGGAAGGGATCAGCGTCAAATCGAGCGCGGGACAAGCAGTGTAATCGGTCATGCCGTCATGATCCCGGGGGACGACTGTCGCGGCAGCAGTCAATCGAGATGTTTCGTCATCTGGTCTAACAGACCGGCAGCGGGGCGATTGAGCGCGGCGCGAGTGGAGTGGAAGCACCGCGACTCCGGTTTATGGTGCTTGTGCCGATGACCTGATTCTGGACAGTTCCAGAGTGCGAGCCGGGCCTGGGGGGAACTCATGGCGGGCCTCAAGGGATTCTTCAAGTTCAACTGGATATTCGGCGGACTCGGACCCGACACACTGATCGGGACGCCAGGAAAAGATGTGATCTTCGGTTTCGGAGGCGACGATCTTATCGAAGGCCGGGGAGGAAACGACCTCCTGTTTGGCGGCACCGGCAACGATGAGCTGATCGCAGACGACGGTGACGACCTTCTGATTGGCGGCGACGGACGCGACATCCTGCGCGGCAACGCAGACAACGACGCCCTGTTCGGCGGCAACGGCAACGATCGATTGCTGGGCGGAGGGGGCAAAGACCTGCTGGTCGGCGGCAAGGGCCGCGACGATTTGCGCGGCAATGCCGGCGACGACGCCATGTTCGGCTGTGCCGGCCGCGACTTTCTGCTCGGCGGCGGCGGCAACGACCACATGGTCGGCGGCACCGGCAACGATGAGCTGATCGGCGACGACGGCGACGACCTTCTGATTGGCGGCGACGGACGCGACATCCTGCGCGGCAACGCAGACAACGACGCCCTGTTCGGCGGCAAGGGCAACGATCGATTGCTGGGCGGAGGGGGCAAAGACCTGCTGGTCGGCGGCGAAGGCCGCGACGATTTGCGCGGCAATGCCGGCGACGACGCCATGTTCGGCTGTGCCGGCCGCGACTTTCTACTCGGCGGCGGAGCCAAAGATTTCATGGTCGGCGGCGACGGGCGGGACACCCTGCGTGGCCAAGACGGCGACGACGCGGTGTTCGGCGGCACCGGCAACGACCTCGTAGCCGGCGGCCGGGACAATGACCTCTTGGCCGGCGGCGACGGGAGCGACACGATACGCGGTCAGGCCGGGAACGACCTGCTGATCGGCGGCGACGGCGGGGACACGCTACGCGGCGGCGGCGGCAACGACAAGCTGATCGGCGACGAGGTCGGGGCGGTTTCCAGCAGCGAAGGCTCCGGCTACGGCGGTATGAAAGATGCCGACGACTACCTGAACGGCGGCGCGGGCAGTGATGACCTCTTCGGTGGTGACGGCAACGATACTCTGTACGGCGACGACGTGTTTGACGGGCCCGGTTCGCGATCCGCCTCTGGATCGGCATCCAGTTCCGCATCCGAACCGCAATCCGCATCCAGCTCCGGATCGGAGTCCGGCTCGAAATCGGCATCGAAATCGGCATCGAAATCGGCATCGAAGTCGGCATCGAAGTCGGATTCCAGCGCAGAATCGGACGAGAACACAGCGTCGAAGTCCAGCGCCTAATCTATAGAAGGATCGGAATTCGACTCCGGATCGGAACAGGAGTCAGCAGCCAGCTCTGACTCCGGATCCGGTTCCGTCGACGCCCTGCATTCGTCCGACTATCTCGACGGCGGCGCGGGCAACGACATGTTGTTCGGTGGTGCAGGCGACGATGAGTTGATGGGCAGGCAGGGGAGAGACACCCTGAATGGCGGCACCGGAGACGACCTGCTCATCGGCGGGATCGCCCGTGACAGCTTCGAGTTCGCGGCCGGCGACGGGGACGATACGATCGAAGACTTCCAGGTGGACACGGATACCTTCGTGCTCTTGGGCGACCTCACCATCGACAGCGTGGAGGACACGGACACCGACGGCGGAGGAGGCGCCGACGCCACGCTGGTCACTTTCGATTCCGGCGACACGGTGACGCTGCTGGGCCTTGTTGGGCTTGACGAGGACGATCTGTTCCTCTGACGCCAAGGTTGGGCGCTGACGGTGGAAATAGCTTCGACGCGGTCAGCGCCAGCGGCGCCACGATTACCGCAGGCGCACCGACGGAGGCGGCACGCCGGACGCGGTCTTGACACTTGACGCCGACAACAACCCGACCCTGCCGGCCGTCGGGATCGCGGACCTGGACGAGGGTTACTTTGTCCTGGCATAGCCTGTATTTGGAGGTAACTTAGGGCATGGCAGGACTGGACGTGATCGCAGCAATCGGGGCCCCGCCGATTCCGGATGCCAATGGCTGAGCGCACGGCAGGCCGGCATATGGCCGAGGTCGTCTCGGCCGCCCGGCGCGCCTTTATCGGCGTCGCGGCGTTCAGCTTCGCGGTCAACCTGTTGATGCTGGCGGTGCCGATTTACATGCTGCAGCTGTTCGACCGGGTGCTGGCGACCAGGAACCTGGATACGCTCTATGCGCTGAGCGGCATCGTGCTGGTGGCCCTGCTGGTCATGTCGCTGTTGGACGGGGTGCGGGGCCGCCTGCTGACCCGCATCTCCACCTGGCTGGACTGGCAGCTTGCCGTCGACGCGCTGGACGGCGCGGTTGCCACGGCGCTGATGGGCGGCCCGGCTTCGGCCCAGGGCCTGCGGGACGTCACGCAGCTTCGCCAGTTTCTGGGCGGGCCGACCATCTTCCCCTTCTTCGACGCGCCCTGGACGCCGGTTTTCCTTGCCATCATCTTCCTGGTCAATCCCATCCTGGGCTGGATCGCGACGGGCGGCGCGGTGGTGCTGTTCTGCCTCGCCATCCTGGGCGAGCTCTTGACGCGCACGCCGCTGAAAGAGGCCAACAGCCGTGCAGCACAGGCGCTGAACGAGGCCGACGCCGCGGTGCGCAACGCCGACGTGATCGCGGCCATGGGCATGATGCCGGCGCTGGCGGCGCGCTGGCGGACCGCTGCGGAGGGCACGCTGACCAGTCAGACGTTCGCAAGCGACCTGGCCGGGATTCTCACTGCACTGGCCAAGTTCCTGCGCCTGGTGCTGCAGGTCGCGATGCTGGGCACCGGCGCCTGGCTTGCCACCCAGCAGGTGATCACCGGCGGCGCCATGATCGCCGCGTCGATCATCATGGGGCGTGCCTGGCGCCGGTGGAGCAATCGATCGCCGCCTGGAAAGGCATGGTCGCCGCACAGCTCGCCTACGGCCGGATCAAGGCGGCGGCCAGCGGCCCCCGGCTCGCCGTCAGCGAAACCGAACTGCCACAGCCGGAGGGGCAGCTGGAGGTCGAGGACGTGACGTTCCGGCCCCAGGGGCGTGATGCGCCTGTCCTCAGCCGGATTTCCTTCAAATTGGCGCCCGGAGAGGCGCTTGGGCTGATCGGACCGTCCGAGGCCGGCAAGACGACGCTGGCCAGGGTCATGGTCGGCAGCCTTGCGCCGACCATGGGCGCCGCGCGGCTGGACGGGGTGGACATGGCCAAGTGGGACGCCGCCGACCGCGGCCGCCACGTGGGTTACCTGCCCCAGGACATCGAGCTGTTCACGGGCACCGTGCGGGACAACATCGCCCGCATGGCCTAAGCGGGCGACGAGGAGGTCATCGCCGCGGCCCAGCTTGCCGGCGTCCATGACGTCATCGTGCACCTGACCGACGGCTATGACACGCAGATCGGCCCCGGCGGCGCGCGGCTTTCCGGCGGCCAGAAACAGCGCATCGCGCTGGCGCGTGCTGTGTTCGGGCAGCCGCGGCTGGTGGTCCTGGACGAGCCCAACTCCAACCTGGATTCCGAAGGCGAGCAGGCGCTGCTGCAGGCCATCGGCCGGCTGCGGGGCCTGGGCTCGACCGTCGTCATGATCGCGCATCGCCCGAGCGTGCTGGCCCAGATGGACAAGGTCCTGATCCTGCAGGAGGGCACGGTCAGGGCGTTCGGTCCGCGCGACGAAGTCCTGACCAAGCTGAACAAGGCGGCCGCGGATGCGCGCAAGTCGTCCACGGCCCTGCGTGCCGTGTCGCCGGCGAACGCGAAGACGCCATGACCATGCAGTTGCAGCTCGCCGCGGGAAACGCCACCCCTGCCGAAGGCACCGGCACGATGGGCATCCGCACGACGGTCCTGTTCGGGGCGCTGGTCGCGGTCGCCTTCCTGGGCGGTTTCGGGACCTGGGCGGCGCTGGCGCCGCTGGATGCCGCGGCGATCGCCCCGGGCGTGGTGCTGGTCGAAGGCAAACGCAAGACGATCCAGCATCTGGAGGGCGGGATCGTCGGCACGATCCTGGTCGAAGAAGGCACTGAGGTCGTGCAGGGCGAACACCTGGTCTGGCTGGACGACACCCAGCCCCGGGCGCGGCTGGACGTGCTGCGGACCCAGATGACCGCAGCGAGCGCGCTGGCAGCGCGGCTGGAGGCGGAACGCGACGGCGCCGAAGTGATCGCCTTCCCCGCATCGCTGACCGCATCCGACGAGGCCGGGGCGCAGCAGGCCATCGCGGGGCAACAGCGGATCTTCGAGGTGCGGCAACGGTCGCTGGCGAACCAGGTCGCCGTTCTGAAGAAGCGCATCGCACAGCTGCAGGAGGAGATCACCGGCCTGAAACTGGAAATCCGGGCCCAGGACCGGCAGCTGGACCTGATCAAGGAAGAGGCCGACGCGGTGGAGAAGCTGGTCGCGGACGGGCTGGCGCGCAAGCCGCGGCTTCTGGCGCTGCAACGGGAACACGCGGATATCATGGGCAGGCGTGGCAAGAACGTGGCCGCCGTCGCCCGGGCGGGCCAGGCAATCGGCGAGACGGAGCTGCGCATCGAAGAACTGACGACGGGCCGGATCAGGGAGATCGTGGAGGAACTGCGCGACGTGCAGACCGAGATCCAGGATCTGCGCGAACGCCTTGCCGCGGCGCGCGACGTGTTGCGCCGGACGATCATCAAGGCGCCCGTCGACGGCACGGTCGTGAGCCTGCAGGTCTTTACCTCCGGCGGCGTGATCAGCCCCGGCGAGCCCATCATGGACATCGTGCCGGGCGAACCAGCGCTGATCGTGGAGGCGCGCGTCAATCCCGACGACATCGATTCCGTGGAGGTCGGTTTGCCGGCACAGATCCGCTTTCCGGCCTTCAGCCAGCGCGCCGCGCCGGTGTTCGACGGCACGGTCGCGCACGTCTCTGCAGACCGCATGGACGACGAACGCACGGGCGAAGCGTTCTATTTCGCGACCGTGCGCCTTGACGCAGAACAGCCGTCCGCCGCCGGCGACTACCAGATCCAGGTCGGCATGTCGGCGGAGGTGATGATCGTCACGGGTGCGCGCACGATGGTCGAATACCTCGTCTCGCCCATCAGGGACAGCCTTTCACGGGCCATGACCGAGCAATAGGCCAAGGCGCCCGGGCATGCCTGCCCGGGCGCGGGCAGGCTGGTGCGGCGCCGAACTTTGGGTCTAAACTGACCGCAATCATGCCAATTCGGGGCGGCTTCCGCCCCGCTTGAGCCAAGGGAGAACGGGGATGGCCTTACTCATTCGTGGCGGCACGGTCGTTAATGCGGATCGCAGCGTACGCGCCGATGTCCTGGTCGAAGACGACAAGATTGCCGCCGTGGGCGAGAACCTTGACGCGCCGGCCGGTGCGGAGATCGTGGACGCCGGCGGCTGCCTGGTGATGCCGGGTGGGATCGACCCCCACACCCACATGCAGCTTCCCTTCATGGGAACCGTCGCGTCGGAGGATTTCGAAAGCGGTACCGCCGCGGGCCTTGCCGGCGGCACCACCATGATCATCGACTTCGTGATCCCGAACCCGCAGGAGGACATCCTAAGCGCCTATCGCAAGTGGCGCGGCTGGGCCGAGAAGTCGGTCAGCGACTACAGCTTCCACGTGGCGATCACCTGGTGGGACGAGACCGTTCACGCCGCGATGGGCACGCTGGTGGCGGAGCATGGCGTGAATTCGTTCAAGCACTTCATGGCCTACAAGAACGCCATCATGTGCGAGGACGAGACCCTGGTGAACAGCTTCACCCGAGCCCGCGAGATGGGCGCCATCTGCACCGTGCACGCCGAAAACGGCGAGCTGGTCTATCACCTGCAGAAGGAGATCTTCGAGCAGGGCATCACCGGACCGGAGGGCCATCCGCTGTCACGGCCGCCCGAGGTCGAAGGCGAAGCCGCCAACCGGGCGATCCGCATCGCCGAGGTCCTGAACGTGCCGCTTTACGTGGTGCACACTTCCTGTATCGACGCGCTGGAAGCGATCACCCGGGCCCGCAACGAAGGCCAGCGGGTGTTCGGCGAGGTGCTTGCGGGACATCTCCTAGTAGATGACAGCGTCTACCGGAACCCCGATTTCACCGCGGCCGCCGCGCATGTGATGAGCCCGCCCTTCCGCTCGACGGAGCACCAGGCAGCGCTGTGGCGCGGGCTTCAGGCCGGCAACCTGCAGACGACGGCGACCGACCATTGCTGTTTCTGCGCCCCGCAGAAGGCCGCCGGGCGCGACGATTTCCGGCTGATCCCCAACGGAACCGGCGGGGTGGAAGACCGCATGCACGTGCTGTGGCACCACGGGGTGAACACCGGGCGGCTGACCAAGGAGGAATTCGTCGCGGTGACCTCTACCAATGCCGCGAAGATTTTCAACATCTACCCGCGCAAGGGCGCGGTAGTCGCCGGCGCCGATGCCGACCTGACGGTCTGGGATCCCAGCCGGACCCGCACGATCTCGGCCAAGACCCACCACCAGCAGATCGACTACAACATCTTCGAGGGCATGGAGGTCCTGGGCATCAACACCAAGACCATCAGCCAGGGCAAGCTGGTCTATGACGACGGCGACCTCAAGGTCACCCGCGGCGCCGGCCGCTATGTGGACCGGCCGCCGTTCGCCTCCTACTACGAGGCGCTGAAGGCCAAGCAGGCGGTGGAACGCCCGCACCCGGTCGAGCGCGAGGCCCAGGCGGCGGAGTAGCGCCCCTCCTCGGGTTTCGGAGCGCACGGCAGCCACGCCCTTCGAGACGCGCCCTACGGGCGCTCCTCAGGGTGAGGTTTCTGTATTCCATATAGGTCGCCTATTCCCTCATGCTGAGGAGCCCCGCCGGTAGGCGGGGCGTCTCGAAGCATCTGGCCGCCACCGGCAACACTTCGGCAAACAAATCCGGCTACCCTCCTGGCCATGGAGATCCGCGATCTGAACGAGAAGAAGGACCGGCTGTGGGCCGACGCAATGGTCAAGCACCATTTCGGCTCGACGACGGTCGTCTCGCGCGGCGTGGCACACGACACGACGACCCTGCCGGCCCTGATCGCCCTTGAGGAGGCGCGGCCGGCGGGCCTTCTTCAGTACCGGATCGACGGCACGGACTGCGAGGTAGTCACCCTGCTGGTGAGCCAACGGGGCCTGGGGATCGGCAGGACCCTGATGCAGGTCATCCAGGGCGTGGCGGCCCGCCACGGCTGCAAACGGATCTGGCTGGTCACCACCAACGACAACACGGATGCCCAGGCGTTCTACAGGGCAATCGGCTGGCAGCAATGCGCCGTCCACAAGGGCGCGGTCGCTGCGGCCCGGGCGCTGAAACCGGAGATCCCCGAAACCGGGCCCGATGGTGCCAGGATCGAAGACGAGATCGAGTTCGAACGGGTGCTGGTGCCGTAACCGGCGGGCAGAGAGCAGAACGGGGGCCGAAGCCCCGTCCCTTCTCACGAAATCGAGACTTTCTACTTCGCCACCTTCGCCGCCGCGTCGGTCACGGCATGCGTCCAGGCGCCTTCCGGCTTCTTGGTGATGACCGGTGTCGAGGCGTTCGCCAGCAGCACATCCACCGTGCGGTCGTAGTCGGCCGGGTCGAGCTTGCCGACCTGCTTGGTGCCCAAGAGCTTAATGATCTCGCCCATCATCCGCTTCTGGTGCTTTTCGGTCTGGGCGCCGGTCAGGTCGTTGTCCAGCACGATGAGCGCCGCCGCACCCGGGCTCTCGCGGGCCCAGGTCAAGCCCTTGTTGGACGCGGCCACGAAGCGGGCCATGACGTCGACGAACTTGGGATCGTTCAGCCGGTCTTCCAGCACGTAGAGACCGTCCTCCAGCGTCGCCACGCCCTGGTCCTCGTACTTGAAGACTTGCAGGTCGTCGGCCTGGTAGCCGGCGTCGATCACCTGCCAGTACTCGTTATAGGTCATGGTGGAGATGCAGGCCGCCTGTTTCTGCAGCAGCGGATCCACGTTGAAGCCCTGCTTCATCACGGTGACGCCGTCGGCGCCGCCCTCGGTGGAATAACCCAGCTTGGCCATCCAGCTGAGGAAGGGATACTCGTTGCCGAAGAACCAGACGCCCAGGGTCTCGCCCTTGAACTTGTCGGGGCTGGTGACGCCGCTGTCCTTCCGGCAGGTCAGCATCATGCCGGACTTCTCGAAGGTCTGGGAGATGTTGACCAGCGGCACGCCTTTCTCGCGCGAGGCCAGCGCCGAGGGCATCCAGTCGACGATCACGTCGGCGCCGCCGCCGGCGATCACCTGGGGCGGCGCGATGTCCGGGCCGCCGGGCTTGATCGTCACGTTCAGGTCCTGCTCCTCGTAGAAGCCGCGGTCCTGGGCCACGAAATAACCGACAAACTGCGCCTGGGTGACCCATTTGAGCTGCAGCGTCACTTCGTCCGCCGCCTGCGCAATCCCCATCGACATGGCCAGGGCCGCCGCGGCGCCCATCAGCATCGTTTTTCTCGTTTTCATTGTGCTTCTACCTCTTCCTGTTCGTTCGAAAAGCCCTCAAACGCTTGGCGCGTTTGCCCGATCTTACCGCCTGTGGCGGTAGGAAGCGTGCCAAAAGGTGACGCTGCGTTTCAGTGCCGCAAGCAGGCCGTAAAACGCCGACCCCGCCACCGCGGCCACGGCGATCGTGGCCCAGACCAGATCGATGTTCATCCGCCCCACCTCGGTGGAGATCCTGAACCCCATGCCCACGATGGGAGTTCCGAAGAACTCCGCCACGATGGCACCGATCAGGGCCAGGGTTGAGTTTATTTTCAATGCGTTGAAGATGAAAGGGAGAGCGTTGGGCAGCCGCGCCCGGACCAGGGTCTGCAGGCAGCTCGCGGCATAGGAGTGCATCAGGTCGCGCTCCATCGCGCCCGTCGCATTGAGCCCCGCGATCGTGTTCACCAGCATCGGGAAGAAGGTCATCACCACGACCACGGCAGCCTTGGACTGCCAGTCGAACCCGAACCACATCACCATGATCGGGGCGATGCCGACGATCGGCAGTGCACTGACCAGGTTGCCCAGGGGCAACAGGCCGCGCTGGAAGAACGGCAGGCGGTCGACCAGCACCGCGACCACGAACCCGCTGCCGCAGCCGATCAGGTAGCCGGGGATCACGGAGCGAACGAAGGTCTGGTGGAAGTCTGCCAGCAGCGTCTCGGTGCCGGCCATGATCGCCTGGCCGATGACGGTGGGGGCCGGCAAAAGGACCGCGGGCACCCCGAAGCCGACGACGATCACCTCCCACAGGAACAACAGCCAGAGGCCGAAAAATGCCGGAACCAGCAGGCCCACCAGTCGCGCCGTCACCCCTGCCCCGCCCGGGGCGAGCCCCGACAAAAGCTCCATTGCCCGCCAGGACAGGAACCCCAGCGCGACGATGAAGAGCCACAGACCGGGCGCCGCGAAGCCGACGGGGTCGGCTGCAATCGCCAGGGCGTTCAGCGGGCCGGTGACGCCCAGGACCGTTGCCGCGGTCGCGATCACGGCGGCGACCGTGCGCCGGCGCGGCAGGACCAGCAGCACGGCGGCGCCGGCAACGGCGGCCAGCCACGGCAGAATCAGGCCCATATGGCCGACCCATCCCACCAGCGGACCCATGGGCAATGCCAGCGCGACCAGCGCGGCTGCCAGCGCGATGACCAGCGGAATGTCGCGATGAAACGTCATCGGATGCCCATCCGGCGCTGCACCTGCTTCTCCACCAACCCCACCAGGCCGACGAGGCACCCGGCCAGGACCGACGCGGTGATCAGTGCCGACCAGATCTGGATGGTCTGGCCGTAGTAGGACCCGGCCAGGAGACGCGCACCGATGCCCGCCGAGGCGCCGGTGGGAAGCTCGCCCACGATCGCGCCCACCAGGCTGAGCGCGATCGCGACCTTGAGGCTGGCCAGGAGGTACGGCATCGACGCCGGCCAGCGCAGCCGCCAGAAGGTCTGGGCCGGACTGGCGTGGTAGGTGCGCATCAGGTCGAGCTGCAGCGAGTCCGGGGCCCGCAGTCCCTTGACCATGCCCACGGTGACCGGAAAAAAGCAGAGATAGGTGGAGATGATCGCCTTGGGCACCAGCCCGACCAGGCCGATCGAGGCGAGCACGACGATGATCATCGGGGCGATGGCCAGGATGGGGACGGTCTGCGACGCGATGATCCAGGGCATCAGCGAGCGATCCAGCACACGCACATGGATGATGCCGACCGCCAGAGCCCCGCCCAGGATCGATCCCATCGCGAACCCCAGCAGGGTCGAAGACAGCGTCACCCAGGAATGGAAAACCAGGCTGCGCCGGGAGTCTGGAAGACCGTCTTGTTCAGTTCGGCGACCACCTGGTGCGGCGCCGGCAGGATGGGCCGTTCCATGGCGTAGGCATCGCGGATCAGCCGCGCGGCATCCCAGCTCTGCTGCTGGCGCTCGTACCGGTCGATCAGCTGCGGCGCGTTCAGATAGACGGCGAAGCCGTACCAGAGCGCGATGATCGCCAGGACGATGACGGTCAGCGGACCGGTCCGGCCCGTGCTCATCCGCCGCCACAGGACTGCAGACGCCGGCAGCGGCCGGGCCGCGGCGTCAGTCGTCGTCATAGCTGTGCCCGGCCCGCAGGCCTTCGCGCACCTGGTGGGCGATGCGCAGGAACTCAGGCGTTTCCCGGACATCCAGGGTGCGGTCGGCGGGCAGGTCGCTGTCGATCACGTCGATGATGCGGCCGGGCCGCGGCGACATCACCACGATTCGGGTGGACAGAAACACCGCCTCGGGGATCGAGTGGGTCACGAAGACCACGGTCTTGCCGGTCCGCTCCCACAGCTTCAGCAGCTGCTCGTTCAGGTGGTCGCGCGTGATCTCGTCCAGCGCGCCGAAGGGCTCGTCCATCAGCAGGAGTTCGGGCTCGAAACTCAGCGCCCGGGCAATCGAGACGCGCTGCTGCATCCCTCCCGAAAGCTGCCAGGGGTGCTTCTTCTCGAAGCCGGTGAGATTGAACAGGTCGAGATAATGAGCCGCGCGCCGGTGCCGCTCCTCCCGGCCGATCCCCATGATCTTCAGCGGCAGGGTGAGGTTCCGTTCCACCGTCCGCCAGGGATAGAGGACCGGCGCCTGGAAAAAATAGCCATAGGAGCGGTCGACCCGCGCCTGGTGGGGCGAGACGCCGTTGACGGTGATCGCGCCCGCGGTGGGGTGTTCGAGATCCGCGATCACGCGCAACAGGGTGGTCTTACCGCAGCCGGACGGCCCGATCAGCGAGACGAAATCGCCGCGCCCCACGGCCAGGTCCACGTCGGACAGGGCATAGACCGGGGCATCGGCTGTCTGAAACGTGAGCGAGAGGTTTTCGGCCCGGATCACCGGTTCCGCGGCGGCCGGGGCCTCGCCTGCCCGCGCGTCGGTCGTTGCCGCCTGGGACACGACCTAAACCACCGCGCGCCGCAACATCGCCTGCAGCAGCACGTTGCAGCCCGCCGCGAGGTCCGCCGGCGTGGCGCTTTCGATCTCGTTGTGGCTGATGCCGTCGGCGCAGGTCACGAACACCATGCCGGTCGGGGCGACACGGCTGATGTAGCAGGCATCGTGGCCGGCGCCCGAGACGATGTCGCGGCTGGGAAATTCCGCCTCGGCCGCCGCCTGGCGCACCGCCTCGACGCAATCGGGATCGAAGGTCAGCGCCGGCGTGTGCCAGATCTCCTCGATCGCGCACTCAAGCTCCATGTCCTCGGCGATCACCTGGCAGGCCGCCCGGATCTCCTCGTCCATCACCTTCAGGACAGCGTCGCTGGGGTGCCGGAGGTCGATGGAGAAAAACACCTCGCCCGGGATGGTGTTGCGGGAGTTGGGCGAGACCTGCATCAGGCCCACCGTGGAAACGGCATCGGGCGCATGGTCCAGCGCGATGCCGTTGACCCGTTCCACCAGCCTGGCGGCACCAACCAGGGCGTCGCGGCGGCGGTTCATCGGCGTGGTGCCGGCATGGGCCTCGGCCCCGCGCACGGTCACCTCGTACCAGCGCTGCCCCTGGGCCCCCTGGACGACGCCGATCGTCTTGTTCTCGGCCTCCAGGATCGGTCCCTGTTCGATGTGTGTCTCGAAGAAGGCGCGGAACGGGTGGTCGCCGCAGGGCTTCTCGCCCGCATAACCGATGCGGGTCAGTTCCGCACCAATGGTGGCGCCGTCCAGGTCGGCGCGGCTGTGGCCGTAGTCGAGATCGAACACGCCCGCGAACACCCCGGACCCGATCATGGCCGGCGGAAAGCGCGAGCCTTCCTCGTTGGTCCAGACCGTGACCTCGATCGGCGCGTCGGTGTCGTAGTCATGGTCGTTCAGGGTCCGGATCACCTCCAGGCCCGCCAGCACGCCGAACACGCCGTCGAACTTGCCGCCGGTCGGCTGGGTATCCAGGTGGCTGCCGGTCGCGACCGGTGCCAGGTCGGGGTCGCGGCCGGGCCGCCGGGAGAAGATATTGCCCATGGCGTCGACGGTGACGGTGCAGCCGGCCTCCTAGCACCACTGGACGAACAGGTCCCGGGCCTCGCGGTCCAGGTCGGTCAGCGCCAGCCGGCAGCTTCCCCCCTTCTCCGTCGGGCCGATCTCCGCCATCGCCATGAGGCTCGCCCACAGGCGCTCGCCGTTGATCTTGATGTTTCTCATGGGCGGAGAGACCTCACGTTATGGCAGCCAGATGCTTCGAGACGCGGCGCGCTGCGCCGCTCCTCAGCATGAGGGGAGTACTGGGCGTTCGCCGCGCGACAACCCCTCACCCTGAGGAGGCCGCAAAGCGGCCGTCTCGAAGGGTGTGGCAGCAAGCGGCGAGACCTCATTCCGTCACCGACTACACATCCCTCACCCTGAGGAGCGCCCAAAGGGCGCGTCACGAAGGGTGCGGCTGCCACCGGCACCCCCATCATTCCGCGGCCGCCGACTGGTTGGCGGGGTTGCGGGGGTCGTCGGACCAGGTGACGTAGGGCTTGCCGTTGTCCACCCGGCGCATGGTGATGCAATTGTCCACCGGGCAGACATGCATGCAGAGGTTACAGCCGACGCATTCCGCATCGATCACCTCGTAGCGCCGCCCGCCGTCGACCCGGATGGCGGCGATCGCCTGGTGCGAGGTGTCCTCGCAGGCGATGTGGCACAGCCCGCACTTGATGCAGGCCTCCTGGTCGATCTGGGCGATGATCTCGTAGTTCATGTCGAGATCGCCCCACTCCACATAGTTGCCGACCGCGGCCCCCTGGAAATCTGCGATGGTCCGGTAGCCCTTCTCGTCCATCCAGTTCGACAGCCCGTCGACCATGTCTTCCACGATCTTGAAGCCGTGATGCATGGCCGCGGTGCAGACCTGCACGGTTCCGGCGCCCATGGTCAGGAACTCCGCGGCGTCGCGCCAGGTGGAGATACCGCCGATGCCTGAGATGCCCATGCCCTGGCACTCGGGGTCGCGGGCCAGGTCGCCCACCATCCTGAGCGCGATCGGCTTCACCGCCGGCCCGCAATAGCCGCCGTGGGTCCCCTTGCCGTGCACCGTGGGCTCTGGCGCCATCGCATCGAGATCGACGCTGACGACGGACGCGACGGTGTTGATCAGCGAGACCGCATCCGCATCGGCCTTGCGCGCGGCGCGGCCGGGTCGGCGGATGTCGGTGATGTTGGGCGTCAGCTTGACGATCACCGGCATGCGGGTGTGCTGCTTGCACCAGCGGGTGACCATTTCCACGTATTCCGGGACCTGGCCCACCGCCGCGCCCATGCCGCGCTCCGACATGCCGTGCGGGCAGCCGAAGTTGAGCTCGATGCCGTCGGCCTCGGTGTCCTCCACTTCGGCGAGGATCGTTTTCCAGCTTTCCTCGTCGCAGGGCACCATCAGCGAGACGACCAGCGCCCGGTCGGGCCATTCCTTCCTCAGCTGCTTGATCTCGCGCAGGTTGACGTCCAGCGGCCGGTCGGTGATCAGCTCGATATTGTTGAAGCCGGCGACGCGGCCGCCGTTGTACTGGACGGCGCCGTAGCGCGACGACACGTTGACGATGGGCTCGCCCAGGGTCTTCCAGACCGCACCGCCCCAGCCGGCTTTGAAGGCGCGCTCGACGTTGTAGTACTTGTCCGTCGGCGGCGCCGAGGCCAGCCAGAACGGGTTCGGCGATTTGATCCCGACGAAGTCGGTGCGTAGATCGGCCATTGTTCCCGCCTTCCTTGTCAGCTCTTCAGGAAACGGTCGATGGCGATGGCAGCCACCTTCCCGTCTTCGACCGCCTGGACGGTCAGGTCCACCCCCGCGACGCAGTCGCCGCCGGCAAACACGTCCGGCAGGGAGGTCTGTCGGTCGTCGTTGACCGCGATGCGGCCGTCCACGATGTCCAGCGGCTCGGCGGCGCCGTTCTGCACCGGATCCGGCACGAAGGCCTGGCCGATGGCGGTGAACAGCATGTCCGCCTTGAGCATGGTCCGGTCGCCCGTGCCGGCGAGACGCCCGCTGTCGTCCAGCTGGGTGTATTCCAGCTCGACCTCTTCGATATGACCGTTCGACCCGCCGATCCTGACCGGCATCACCCAGTGTTTGATCTTCACGCCGTTGGTCTGGGCGATCTCCTGCTCGTGTCCCGTCGCGCTCATCTGCTCCGGCCCGCGGCGATAGCAGATGGTGACGTCTTCGGCGCCCAGCCGCCTGGACTGGACGGCGATATCGATGGCGGTGTTGCCGCCGCCGATCACGACAACCTGCCGGCCCACCGGCAGGTCCGCCTTGTCGGAGGCCTGGCGCAGCGCGGCGATGTAGTCGATCGCGGGCTGGACGGCGTCCAGCGTCTCGCCTTCCAAGCCCAGCGCCCTGACGCCGCCCTGGCCGAGGCCCAGAAAGACGGCGTCGAAGTCCCGGCGCAGGTCGGCAAGGGCGAGATCGTCGCCCAGCCGACGGCCGGTCTCGATGGTGATGCCGCCGATCGACAGGATGAAGTCCAGCTCGGCCTGGGCGAAGTTGTGGGGCACCTTGTAGGCCGCGATGCCGTACTCGTTGAGGCCGCCGGGCTTGTCATGGGCGTCCAAGACGGTGACCTCGTGCCCCAGCATCGCGAGCCGATGGGCGCAGCTCAGCCCCGCCGGCCCGGCCCCGACGACCGCGACCCGCTTGCCGCTGGCGGCCGCCCGCTCGAACGGCTCTGTGCCGCTTTCGAAAAAGCGGTCGGTGGCGTGGCGCTGCAACAGGCCGATATTGACCGGCTTGTGCTCCTGGGTGTTGCGCACGCAGGCTTCTTCGCACAGCACCTCGGTGGGACAGACCCGCGCGCAGATCCCGCCGAAGATGTTGGCGCCCAGGATATCCAGCGCAGAGCCCCTGATGTTCCCGGTCGAAATCTTGCGGATGAAGCTTGGGATGTCGATGCCGGTGGGACAGGCCTCGATGCACGGCGCGTCGTAGCAGAAGTAGCAGCGGCTGGCCTCGATCGCGGCCTGGCCGGCGCTGAGCGGCGGCTTGATGTCCTCGAAGTTTTCCGTATAGGCGTCCGTCGGCAGGCGCCCAGCGGCGATATCAGGCTGCCCCGCCATCGCAATCCCCCTGATTCATGGTGCCAATCCCTGTAACTGCTTTTGTTTTCGGCCGGCCGCGGTCGGCGATTCTTGTTGCGCGGCAATGTCTTTGGCCCCAGTACCGGGACCGGAAAAGCGTAGAGTTGGGCCCGCGGGGCGTCAAGCGCGGAGGCTGCGATCCGGCGGGCGCGCTTTGGCCTTTACAAACACCGGATCGGGCGTGTTGTTTGCCCCGTCGTTCCCGTCGCAACCAATTCAAAAGGAGGCACCTCTCATGGCACATCCGGCATTGAAACAGGACTCGGTCGCGGTCGTCACCGGAGGTGCTGCGGGAATCGGGCTCGCCGTCGCGCAGAGGTTCGCCGCACTCGGCATGGCGGTCGCGGTCGGCGATGTGCGTGAGGACAAGCTGGAGGACGCCGCTGCGGAACTCCGCGACGCCGGGGCAAGAGAGGTTCTGGCACAGCGGACGGACGTGTCGGACCGGGACTCGGTGGCCGCGCTGGAGAAAGAGGTCGCGGCGCGCTTCGGCGGCACGGATATCCTGGTGAACAATGCCGGCATCCAGCCGGGCAGCGCGATGTTCGGCCCGGCCGAGCGCTGGCAGCAGGTCCTGGGCGTCAACCTCTGGGGCATCATCCACGGAACCCAGGTCTTCGCGCCGGCCATGATCGCCCGCGGCCGCCCGGGCGCGATCATCAACACCGGCTCCAAGCAGGGCATCACCACGCCCCCGGGCGACCCCGCCTACAACGTCTCCAAGGCGGGCGTGAAGGCCTTCACCGAGGCGCTCGCACACGAGAACTGCGCAACACGGAGGGCGCCCGGCTCACGGCGCACCTGCTGATCCCCGGTTTCGTGTTCACGGAACTGACGCGGGGCGACCGGACAGAAAAACCGGCCGGTGCCTGGACCCCCGACCAGACCGCCGATTTCATGATCGAAAGCCTGAACGCCGGCGACTTCTACATCCTCTGCCCCGACAACGACGTGCCCCGGGAGCTGGACGAAAAACGCATGGCCTGGGCCATCGGCGACATCATCGAAAACCGCCCGCCGCTGTCGCGCTGGCACCCGGACTATGGGGACGCGTTCGAGGCGTTTGTGAAGGGGGAGTAGAAGGCGTTCTAATCATCAAGAATGCGCCAAAGAGCTTAGGCGTCCGCGGGGGGGGGGTGAGCGTCATAGGAGACCAATGAGCATGCTGTTGATTTGTGAGACCAACGTCGCTGGACAAGGGTTCGTTCACAACTCACTGCAACTCGGGTCCCCAAGCTAATCAGTGATGTCCTTTCTGTCCTCGCAGGTCGTGTGACGTTGCGCATGAGGAAGACACGGTCGAGCAAGAGAAGAAATGAGTGCTTTGCAACGACAAAGAACGTTGGCCGGGACGTCGCCTCCTGTGCGCACCCTAATCGCCTTTGAGAGTTCCGGATACACCTGGGACGCAGGAGGCCTGCCTCACCAAGCATGCAATAGACGCACTACTGGTGCGCAACTAAGAACTAGGGCGCATTTGGCTCGACTATTCTGCTTGCAGTGATTTCAATAGGGGACTTGAGCTCAACAACTGATCGGATCGGACAGCGACCTTGCCGTGTTCACTACGCCTTAAGTGAAATCCCACAACCTCATAGTTTGGAGCCAACAGGAGCGGCGCGCCGGAAGCTCCATAGCCAGTATCACAGAGATGGTAGAAGGTCTTTGGCTCCACAGCGGTGATCCTGCAATCTTCGCTTCCTGGGACAATCAGTTTGAGCTCTGTTGATCGAAATAGAATCAGATCAAGCTGTGTATGAGGCACTGGTACGTCGGTACTGAGCTTCAAGAAACCATGCTTCTTCCCCGGGTCACCATTTACTCTGAGGAGTGCATATTCCAGCCCGGAGGTCGTTGCACCTAGCTCGACCGGTGGAATATGGATGTCGTAAGTACTTTTTTCCTTTCCTTCGCCAATCACAAATCCACCTGTCCTAGCGTCGTCGGCGCAAAAGCGTGCCGTGACAACGTGATCGATGCTGACCAGAAATGCTGTGCAAGTGGAAATCTGTCCTCTGTTTATCAGTTGCACTTGGCCGACGGCTGCCACAGCTTTTCCAAGCTTGCTGCCACTGGGAATGCGAGCGACTGAAACGGCTTCATCCTCGCCAACTACGCCTTCAACAATTCCTAAAGCTCGTGTCGCAGCCGCCAAACTGGGCCCAGTTCCTTCCGGACGATCTCTAAGGAAATCGTTGATCTTTGCAATTCGGTCTTGGTCGGCAATCAATCCCGCATCTATCAGGAACTTGAGATTGGTCGCTGCTTTGTCGGGGTTGTCGATGCCTGTCTTGAGTGCTTCAAGAATTCTTGCTTGTTCAGCCTTGTGGTCTTCCAACCCACGTTGGAGAATACCATTCGATATTGCTACAACGGCGTTTCCTAGGGCTGCGATAGCGGCGGCGACAATCGCGAGAACTAAAGGATTGCGCCACTGGGATTGAGACGCCTGATCTCGCTTAATCTCAAGCTCTTCGCGTTTGATCGATTGCTCGTGCGCTAGAACAGCTATCTCGCGTTCACGAAACTGAACTTCAGTTTTCCACTTCTCAGCATCGAACTCTTCTTTCGTCACTAGGACCGTTCTCCTAATGGATACGTCATACGACTTCGATTTCTATCGTGAAAGAACAAGTTGCTCAATCTGCCTCAAACGCGGCTTCTAACGTAGAAACCATCTGCCGTTCCCTTGCGTAGGAAAAGCGCAGGTCTCCAAGGCAAGCTTTGTCTTGTTTTCTGAAGTGAGCTAGGGGGAATCCAACCGAAGGCGCACGCGCGCGATATTGCCGACCTATCAAGATAGGTTCCGGGGATACCCCATGGAGAATTGAGGTCACAACTCGTCGATCGAACGCGGCCAGTCCTTCTTCAGCAGCCGTGACAGCGAGCGGTCGGCCAGGATTCTTTCGTCGGTCTGGCATTTGGGGCAGTAGTTGGTTTCGTTGCTGGCATAGCGGATGCGTTGCACCGGCGTGCCGCAGACCGGGCAGGGTTTGCCGAAACGCCCATGTACGGCCATCTCGTCGCGAAAGGCGGTGACCTTTTCCGGGAACCCTTCGCCCACGTCCTCGCGCAGGATCTGCACCCAGTCGCGCAGCGTCTCTTGAACAGCTTGGTATAGCCGGGCGGCCTCCTCGTCGGTCAGCTTGCCCGTCATCGCGATCGGTGAGAGGCGGGCGCGGTGCAGGATCTCGTCGGAATAGGCGTTGCCGATGCCGCTGAAGGATTTCGGGTCGGTGAGCGCGCGTTTGAGGGTGTGGTTGCCCGACCTGAGCTGTCCGGCGAACGTGGCCGCATCGATCTCGAAGGGTTCGAGCCCGCCGGGATCCAGTTCGGCGAGGCCGGCCTCGTCCGCGATCACGTGCAGGGACGCGCGCCTCTTCGAGCCGGCCTCGGTCAGCAAAAGGGTGCCGTGGTCGAAGTCGAAGGCGGCGAGGCCTATCTTGCCCGGCGGCTTGGCGGCCGGCGATCATCAGGTGCAGGACCAGCCAGGTGCCGCCCTCGAAGCCGAGGGCGATGCGTTTGCCGATGCGGCGGAGGTCGGTGACGGTGTGCCCTTCGACGGCGCCGATCGGGGGGTCGACGGTGCGCAGCAGGAACGGGCTGAAGACGCGGATGGCGTTCAGGCGGCGGCCTTTGATGTGGCGGTCGAGGGCCTCGATGTAGACCGTGACGTCGGGCAGTTCGGGCACGCCGGTTACTCCACGGTTTTGGCGAGTATGCCCTCACCGTGCACGTTGCAGCCATATGCTTCGTGACGGCGGCTTCGCCGCCTCCTCAGCATGAGGGGCTGGGGGGAGCCGCAAAAACACCCCTCATGCTGAGGAGCGCCTGCAGGGCGCGTCACGAAAGCCTGTCCTGAGCTTGACGAAGGGCATATGGCTGCACGCGGCACGGCGCGGATTGCGTTGCCGGCAGCCCGCCCCTAGCATCGCGCGGCAAGAACAAGGGACAAGGAAACCCCATGGGCACCACACCGCTGGCCGGATTTCGCGTGCTGGACCTGACGAACGTCCTGGCCGGGCCGTTTTGCTGTCACCAGCTGGCCCACCTGGGCGCCGACGTCGTCAAGGTGGAGGTGCCGGGGCGCGGCGACCTGGCGCGGCAGCTTGGCGCGGACCAGGAGCTGAACCGGCGCCTGATGGGGATCTCCTTTCTGGCCCAGAACCCAGGGAAACGCTCGGTCACGCTGAACCTGAAGGACCAACGGGGCAAGGACCTGTTCCGCAAACTGGTGGCGACGGCCGACGTGGTGGTGGAGAACTTCCGCCCCGGCGTGATGGACCGCCTGGGCGTGGGGTGCGAGACGTTGAAACGCGAAAAGCCCGACCTCATCTATTGCGCGATCTCCGGCTTCGGCCAGGACGGCCCGCTGCGCGACCTGCCGGCCTATGACCAGATCATCCAGGGCATGTCCGGCGTCATGAGCATCACCGGCGATGCCGAGACGGCGCCCTACCGGGTCGGCTATCCCATCGCGGATACCATCGGCGGCATGACCGCGGCCTGCGCGATCAGCGCGGCGCTGGCGGGACGCAAGACCAACGGCGGCAGCTTCATCGACGTCTCCATGCTGGAGGCGACGCTGGCGACCATGGGCTGGGTCGTCTCCAATTTCCTGGTGGGCGGCGCGCAGCCCGCCGCCTTCGGCAACGAGAACGTGACCTCGAGCCCGTCGGGCACCTTCCAGACCGCCGATGCACCGCTCAACATCGCCGCCAACAAGCAGGAGCAGTTCGAGGCCCTGTGCAAGGTTCTGGACCGGACGGACCTCTTGGACCATCCCGACTACCGGGTCCGCGACGACCGGAAGCGCCACCGGGAAGCGCTGAAGCGGGACTTGGAAACCACGTTGCGGACGGGCAAGGCGGCGGACTGGGCGGAACGGCTGAACGCCGCCGGCGTGCCGGCCGGGCCTGTTATGACCGTGCCGGAGATCCTGCAACACCCGCAGATCCGCGACCGCGGCATGATCGGAACCTTCGAGGCGGTGCCCGGCGCGGAGCGCGACGTCCGCGTGGTCAGAACGGGTTTCAAACTCTCCGGGACTGCACCGGCGGTCGCAACGCCGCCGCCGCGGCTGGGCGAACACAACGGAGAGATCTACGGCGAACTCGGCCTGGACGAGGCCGCGATCGAACGGCTTGCCGAGGAGGGCGTACTATGACCGACGACCCGGACCGGGAGGTCCGCGACTGGTGGCGGACCGAGATCATCGAGATGCAACCGGGGATGATCCGCTATCGCGGCTATCCCATCGAGGAGCTGATCGGCGCCGTCTCGTTTCCGGAGATGATCTGGCTGATGCTGCGCGGCGAACTTCCCTCACCGGAACAGGGGCGCCTGTTGGAGGCGGCCCTGGTGGCGGCGGTCGATCATGGGCCGCAGGCGCCGTCGATCGGAATCGCCCGCATGGCGGTCACCTGCGGCGTCGGGCTGAACAACGCGATCGCCTCGGCGGTTAACACCCTGGGCGACGTGCACGGCGGTGCCGGCGAGCAGGCGATGGCGCTCTACACCGACATCGACCGTGCCTGGGACGGCGAAGCGGACCTCGAGACGGCAACCGCAGCCAACATCGACGCCTTCATCGCCGAGAGCGGCCCCTTCCTGCCGGGATTCGGACACCGCTTTCACCCCATCGGCCCACGGGTGCCGCGGCTGTTGGCGCTGGTGGATGCCGCCGCCGATGCAGGCGCCGTCGCCGGCCGGTTCGCGGCCATAGGACGCGCGGTGGAACGCGACCTGGAACGCCGCAAGGGCAAGCTGATCCCCATGAACATCGACGGGGTCACCGCGGTGGTTTATGCCGAGTTGGGCTTCGCACCGCCGCTGGCGCGCGGCCTCTTCTGCCTGTCCCGGTCGGTCGGCATACTGGCGCACGCCTGGGAGCAGTCCCAGCAGGGCGGCCGCAACAAGGGACCGATTCCGCGCCGACACACCTGGACCTATGACGGTCCCGCCCGGCGCACGGTACCACCGCGGGACGAGCGCTGACCGACTTGCGTCGTCGAAGGGCCCGGCGCGAGCGCCAGCTCAAAACCCCACTGCCAAGATGGGATAACGACTTGACGTCGTTCTGAAACGTTCATCCCTTATTTACTTAACGCGACGTTTACTTCGGCCTGTCCCGCCGCTAAGTTCAACAACTAACGCGTGAACACCGTTGCCGAAGCACCGTTGTTCCACTCGTCCTTAAGGCCCCGCACGAGCGACCCGAAAGGACCGGGCCCACCCATGAAAGACACAACCCAGTCGCTTCGGCGCAACGATGCGCCGGAGCGTGCGGCGCTTCGGCAAGACCTGATCGCGGCGCGCACCCTGTCGCAGGCATTGGTGGCCGACCTGACGCCGGAAGACCAGGTGGTGCAGTCCATGGAAGACGCCAGTCCCGCCAAATGGCATCTGGCGCATACGACCTGGTTCTTCGAGACCTTCATCCTGCAGAAGTTCGAGACCGGCTACCGGACCTTCCACCCGCAATTCGGCTATCTCTTCAACTCCTACTACGAGGCCGAAGGTGACCGGCATCCCCGCCCCCGCCGCGGCATGCTGACCAGGCCCGGCGTCGCGGAAATCGCGCAGTACCGCCGGCACGTGGACGAGGCCATGGTTGACCTTGTCGACCGGGCGGACGACGCGACCTGGTCCCGCATCGGCCCCCTGATCGAACTGGGGATCAATCACGAACAGCAACACCAGGAACTGTTGCTGACCGATCTTCTGCACGCCTTTTTCCTGCAATCCGATGAAACCGGCCTACCGACCGTTTCGGCCGAGGACGGGCGTCACGCCGCCGGCAGCGGGCTGGACCGGATTCGACGGCGGCGCGGTCGAGATCGGCCACGACGGCGACGGCTTCGCCTTCGACAACGAGGGGCCGCGCCACACGGTCTGGCTGGATCCGTTCCGGTTGTCGAACGCACTCGTCACCAACGGCGCGTGGATGGACTTCATCGACGATGACGGCTACCGGCGGGCCGACCTGTGGCTGTCCGACGGCTGGGCGACGGTCCAGCGGGACGGCTGGGAGTCTCCGCTCTACTGGGAACGCCGTGACGGCGACTGGTGGTCCATGACTTTGGCCGGCATGCAGAAGGTCGAACCCGAAGCGCCGGTCAGCCACGTCAGCTACTACGAGGCCGACGCCTTCGCCCGCTGGGCCGGCAAGCGCCTGCCGACGGAGGCGGAATGGGAACTGGCCGCAACCGGGCTGGAAGTGGGCGGCAACCTGCACGGCGCCGGGATGCTGCGTCCGCTGTCGGCGGACGGTCCGGCGGGCGAGTTGTTGCAGATGTACGGCGATGTCTGGGAATGGACCCAGAGCCCCTATGTCGCCTATCCGCGCTTCACGCCCCCGCCGGGCGCGGTCGGGGAATACAACGGCAAGTTCATGTGCAACCAGTTCGTCCTGCGCGGCGGGTCCTGCGTCACCCATGACGACCACATCCGCGCGACCTACCGAAACTTCTTTTATCCACACCAAGGATGGCAGTTCACCGGGCTGCGTCTTGCCGATGACGGCTAGAGGAGCGGACCACATGGAACTGGGCAGCCTGGCGCATTTCGAAGATGCCGGCACGAAGACCGACGAGTTCCGTGCAGATGTGCTGGCGGGGCTCTCGAAGGAACAGAAGAGCATTCCGGCCAAGTACTTCTACGACGAGCAGGGGTCCCGCCTGTTCGACCGCATCTGCGCGCTGGACGAATACTACGTGACCCGGACGTAGCTGAAGCTTCTGCGCGCCTGCGCGCCCGAGCTGGCGAAACGCGCCGGCCGGAACGCGACGTTGGTGGAATTCGGCAGCGGCTCCAACAAGAAGATACGGATTCTTCTGGACCACCTGGAAGATGCGTCAGCCTATGTGCCGATCGACATCTCGCGCGAGCATCTCGTGGCGTCGTCGCGGGAGATCGCCGACGACTTCGGCGCCGTTCAGGTCATCCCGGTCTGCGCCGATTTCACCCGCGAGGTCGCGCTTCCGGACATCGTCGACACGGACGGCCGGCTCGGCCTGTTCCCCGGCTCGACGATCGGGAATTTCGACCCCGATGCGGCGGTGGCGTTCCTGCGCCGGGCGGCCGGCACGCTGGGCGCAGGGGCCGGATTCATGGTTGGCGTCGATCTGAAGAAGGACGAGAGCATCCTGCACGCCGCCTACAACGACTGCGCGGGCGTGACGGCCGAATTCAACCTCAACCTGCTGCGCCGCATGAACCGGGAACTGGACGGCAATTTCGAGCTGGCGGCATTCGACCATGACGCCCGCTACAACCGCGCACGCGGCCGCATCGAGATGCATCTGGTCAGCCGCCGGGACCAGACCGTCAGCGTCGCCGGGACCGCCTTCTCGTTTTCGGCCGGCGAGTCCATTCACACCGAGAACTCCTACAAATACGACGTGGAGGAGTTCCAGGACCTGGCCGCCCGGGCCGGATGGCACGCAGCAGACGTGTGGTGCGATGCCGACAGGCTGTTCAGCATTCACTACCTGGAGAACTGCGCCTGAGGGTGTTCGCAGTTCTGCGTTCACCATTGGCCACGGGCACTACACCCCTTCCCTGTTTGCCGCTAACATCGGCGGCACAAGAAACATCGAACCAGGGAAGGCACTCACATGAAATCCATGATCCGCGTTGCGGCCGGCATCGCCGTTGCCGCAATGGTCGCCGTGTTCGCAAGCGCCCCGGCACTAGCCGACAAGATCAAGGTGGCGGGCATCTACACCGTGCCCGTGCAGCAGAAGTGGGTCGGCACGCTGCACCGGGCCCTCGACGCCGCCGAGAAGGCCGGGCAGATCGACTACACCTATTCCGAAAAGGTCCCCAACACCGACTATGTCCGGGTGTTGCGCGAATATGCCGAAAGCGGCGTCCAGTTGGTCGTGGGCGAGGCCTTCGGGATCTCCCGCGAGGCCCGTAAGGTGGCCGACGACTATCCCGAGATCGCTTTCCTGATGGGCGACCCGGGCATCGAGCATGGCTCGAACTTCGCCGTTTTCGACAACTGGATCCACGAGCCCTGCTATCTGATGGGCATGATTGCCGGTTCGATGACCCAGACCAACAAGATCGGCATGGTCGGCGGCTATCCCATCGGCGAGGTGAACCGCCTGTTCCACGCCTTCATGGCGGGCGCCAAGGCGACGAACCCCGAGGTCGAGTTCAAGGTCTCCTTCATCGGGTCCTGGTACGACCCGCCGAAGGCCAAGGAGTTCGCCTTCGCCCAGGTCGAAGCCGGGGTTGATGTCCTTTATGCCGAGCGGGCCGGCGTGGTCGACGCGGCGCGCGAAAAAGGCATCATTGCCTTCGGCAACGTGAACGACATGAACAAGCAGGAGAACGGCACCGACGTCGTCGTGGCGTCGGCCCTGTGGCACATGGAAAACGCCATCAACCACGCCATCGACCAGGTCAAGGCCGGCACCTTCAAGGCCGAGAACTACAAGGCCTGGACCATGATGGGCAAAGGCGGCGCCTCGCTGTCGCCCTACTACGAGTTCGAAGACCGGATTTCGGCGAGCGTCAAGGAGGAGGTCGAAGAGACCAAAAAGATGATCCTGAACGGCTCCTTCACCGTCGGGATCAACGATGACGAGCCGAAGTCGACGTTCTAGCGTGGCCTGCGGCATCGTGACGGCACACGCCGGAAACACGGAGCCAAGGAGCAGCCATATGCTTCGTGACGCGCCCTCCGGGCGCTCCTCAGCATGAGGGAAAGGATAACCCTCACCCTGAGGAGGCCGCAAAGCGGCCGTCACGAAGGGTGTGGCTGCCACCGGCGAGGCGCTGGTTGATGTCCGACGCCACGCCCGTCCTCGAAATAGACGGCATCACCAAACGCTTCGGTGACCTTCTCGCCAACGACGGGATCTCGCTGAGGCTGGGCCGCGGCGAGGTGCTGGCGCTGTTGGGGGAGAATGGCGCCGGCAAGACCACGTTGATGAACATCCTGTTCGGCCACTACACGGCGGACGACGGAAGCATCGCGGTCGAAGGCGAAAAGCTGCCGCCAGGATCGCCGGCGGCGGCGATCGAGGCCGGCGTCGGCATGGTGCATCAGCATTTCACACTGGCCGATAACCTGACAGTCCTGGAAAACGTGATGCTGGGGACGGAACCCTTGCGGGCCCTGCATCAACGCGGCAAGGCGGCGCGCGACAGGCTGGCGACGCTGGCCCGGTCGTTCGGGCTGGAGGTCAATCCCGGCTCGCCGGTGGGACGGCTGGCCGTGGGCGAGCGCCAGCTGGTCGAGATCCTGAAGGCGCTGTACCGCGGCGCCCGGATCCTGATCCTTGACGAACCGACCGCGGTGCTGACGCCGCAGGAAAGCGCCACACTGTTCGAGACTTTGCGCGGCATGGTCGCACAGGGCATGTCGGTGATCTTCATTTCCCACAAGCTGAACGAGGTGCTGGAGGTCGCCGACCGGATCGCGGTCCTGCGCCACGGCCGCCTGGTGGCGACCTTCGACACCACAGGCGCCTCGCGCGGCAGTATCGCCGAGGCGATGGTCGGCGAGGCCGTGCCCGAGCCCAAGCGCGCGCCTCGCCCCCCGGCGAGACCCGCCTCGCCCTGTCCGCGGTGACGGTGCGCGGATCGCAGGGCCGCCCGGCGCTGGACGCGGTGTCGCTGGAGGTCCGCGCCCACGAGATCGTCGGCGTGGCCGGCGTGTCGGGTAACGGACAGTCCAGCCTGGCGGCCCTGATTGCGGGGCTTGGCGAACCGGACGCAGGCACCCTGACCCTGCATGGTGCACCGGTTCGCCGCTTCAGCCCGTCCCGGGCGGTGTGCAGCCGCGTGGGGCGGATCCCCGAGGACAGGCACCAGGTCGGCGTCGTCGGCGACATGTCGATCGCCGAAAACCTGATGCTGGAACGGTATCGCGACCGCCGCTTTTCGCGGCTGGGCTGGCTGCGGTCCGGTGCCATCCGAACCATCGCCGATTCCCTGATCGGGCGGTATGACGTGCGTGGCGCGCGGGCCGGTACCGCGATCCGCACCCTGTCGGGCGGCAACATGCAGAAGGTGATCCTGGCGCGCGTGCTCGATCCGGAGCCCGACCTGATCCTGGCGAACCAGCCGACGCGCGGCCTGGACGTAGGCGCGGCGGCCTATGTGCACACACAGCTGTTCGAGGCCCGTGCCCGGGGGGCCGGGATCGTGCTGATCACCGAGGACCTGGAGGAGTTGCTGGCGCTGTCGGACAAGGTCGTGGTGATGTTCGACGGCAGGATGACGGCGGCGTTGCCCGTCGAAGGCGTGACGATCCAGAAGATCGGCCAGTTGATGGGCGGCCACGGCTGGGAGGGTGCCGTGCCCCCAGATTCGGGAGCCGGACATGCGGCTTGAGGCGCGCCCTGCCCCGAGCCTGTGGCTGGCCGCCGCGGCGCCGGTGATCGCGGCGCTGCTGTCTCTGGTGTTGTGTGCGGCCCTTGTCCTGTGGGCGGACGCCTCGCCGTGGCTCGCCTACGGCGCCTTGTTCAAGGGCGCGTTCGGCTCGATATTCGCGATCAGCGAGACCTGCGTCCGGGCCACGCCGCTGATCCTGACGGGGCTTGCGGCCGCCGTCGCCTTCCGCGCCAAGCTGTGGAACATCGGCGGCGAGGGCCAGCTTTATGCAGGCGCGCTGGCGGCGACCTATGTGGGCACCGGCATGGTGACTTTGCCGCCGGTACTCATGGTGCCCTTCCTGTTCATCGCGGCCGCCCTGGCGGGCGGCATCCTGCTGCTGGTCCCCACCCTGTTGAAGACCCACCTGAAGGTGGACGAGGTCGTGACCACGCTGTTGCTGAACTTCGTGGTCATCCTGCTGGCCAACTACCTGCTGTTCGGGCCCCGGAAGGACCCCATGGCCATGGGCTGGCCGCAGGGCGCGCCGATCATCGACGAAGGCCTGTTGCCCAACATCCTGGCCAAGACCCGGCTGCATGCGGGGCTGATCTTCGCCCTGCTCGCCGCGGTGGCGGCCTGGGCGTTGATGCGGTTCACGGTCTGGGGTTTCGAGATCCGCGCGGTCGGCCTCAACTACGACGCCGCGCGTTTCGCCGGCATCCCGACCACGGCCACGATCCTGCGCACCGCGCTCATTTCCGGCGGGCTTGCGGCGTGCGCCGGCGTGACGGAGGTGGCCGGAACCAAGGGCTACCTCACGCTCGATATCTCGCCCGGCTTCGGATACACGGGCATCGCGGTTGCCATGCTGGCCGGGCTCAACCCGTTGGGCGTGATCCTGGCCGCCTTCTTCATTGCCGGCATCTACAACGGCGCCGACTCCATGAGCCGGTCGATCGAGATCTCGAACTACTTTGCCGACGTGCTGACGGCGACGGCGCTGTTGCTGGTGCTGGTCAGCGTGGCGCTCACCCGTTACCGCATCCGGCTGGCCTGAGGACGGGGGGACCATGGAGCTTTTCGACATCGTCCTTTCCGTGGGTTTCTGGGCCGCGACGGTGCGCATGGCGACGCCGCTGATCTTCGGCACGCTGGGCGAGCTGATCTGCGAGCGGGCGGGCGTGCTCAACCTGGGCATCGAAGGCATCATGACCATGGGCGCCATGGTCGCCTGGAGCTGGGTCTATTTCGGCGGCGATCTGTGGACCGCGGTCCTGGTGGCGGCCGCCTTTGGCGCGATGTTCGGGCTGTTGCACGCAGGGTTCAGCGTCTATCTGGGCCTTTCCCAGCACGTCACCGGTATCGGCATCACGCTCTTGGCGATGAGCCTTTACTATTTTTCGTTCCGCATGCTGCTGCCCGGCGTCACCACGCCGCCCAAGATCGAACCGTTCGCACCCTGGCCGGCGCCCGGCCTGTCCGAGATCCCGGTCCTAGGCGAAGCGCTGTTCACGCAAACGCCGCTGACCTACCTGGCCTTCATTCTGGTCGCGGTGGTCGGATATGGGCTCTACCGCACGCCCTTGGGACTTGCGGTGCGCATGGTGGGCGAGAACCCGATGGCGGTCGAGGCCCAGGGCATCGACGTTTTCCGCCTGCGCGCCGTCGCCGCCGTGGGCAGTGCGCTGATGGCCATTGGCGGCGCGTTTCTCACCGTCTCGGTCTTCGATGCCTTCTATTTCGACATGATCAACGGCCGCGGCTGGATCTGCGTCGCACTGGTGATCTTCGCCTCGTGGCAGCCGGGCAAGGCCCTTCTGGGCGCGCTGTTGTTCGCGGCCTTCGACGCCCTGCAGATCCGGGTGCAGCAGGCCAGCAGCGTTTTCATTCCCTACCAGTTCTATCTGATGATGCCCTACCTGTTGAGCATTGCCGCCCTGATCATCATGTCCCGCAAGGCCGCCTACCCGCGCGCCTTGCTGACGCCCTACCGCAAGGGCGAACGTTAGGGAGATCGCCGCCCATGCTGGACCTCCTCGTCACCAATGCGACTCTGCCCGACGGCCGGACCGGGCTGGATATCGGCTGCAAGGACGGCCGGATCGTCGAGCTGCGCCCCAACCTGCAGGGCGACGCCGCGGCCAAGATCGATGCGGCGGGCCAGCTGGTGTCACCGCCCTTCATCGACAGCCATTTCCACATGGACGCGACTTTGTCCTACGGCCGCCAGCGGGTGAACGAGACCGGCACCCTGCTGGAAGGGATCGCGCTGTGGTCGGAGCTGAAGCCGCTGCTCACGGCCGACGACCTGAAGGAACGCGCCTTGGCGCTGTGCCGCTGGGCGATCGCCAAGGGCAACCTCGCGATCCGGACCCATGTGGACGTCTGCGACCCGACGCTGGTGGCGGTGGAGGCATTGCTGGAGGTGCGCGCCGCGGTGGCGGCGGAAATCGACCTGCAGTTGGTCGCCTTTCCCCAGGACGGGTTCTATCGCTATCCCGAGTGCGACAAGCTGCTGATTGCCGCGCTGGACAAGGGCGTGGACGTGGTCGGGGGCATCCCCCACTTCGAACGCACCATGGCCGACGGCGCCGCCTCGGTGCGCCGGCTGTGCGAGATCGCCGCCGAACGGGGTCTACTAGTCGATGTGCATTGCGACGAGACCGACGACCCCATGTCGCGCCACATCGAGACCCTGGCCGCTGAGACCACGCGGCTGGGCCTGGAGGGCCGGGTGACCGGGTCGCACCTGACCTCGATGCATTCCATGGACAACTACTATGTCTCCAAGCTGATCCCGCTGATCGCGGAGGCAGAGGTCCATGCCGTCGCCAACCCCTTGATCAACATCACCATCCAGGGGCGCCACGACACCTATCCCAAGCGCCGGGGCATGACGAGGGTGAAAGAACTGATGGCCGCCGGCGTCAACGTTGCGCTCGGCCACGACTGCGTCATGGACCCCTGGTACTCGCTGGGCAGCCACGACATGCTGGAGGTCGCCTCCATGGGGCTGCACGTGGGCCAGATGACCGGGCAGGATGAGATGCGCGCCATGTTCGACGCGGTCACGGTGAACGCCGCCCGTGCCCTCAACCTGGACGACTACGGCCTGGAGCCCGGCTGCTTTGCCGACATGGTGCTGTTGCAGGCGGCCGACCCGATCGAGGCCATCCGCCTGCGCCCCAACCGCCTGGCCGTGATCCGGCGCGGCCGGGTTATCGCGGAGACACCGGCGTCGGTGGCGACCGTGCGGTTGGGGGGCGAGGAGACCGCGGTGGATTTCACACTCTAAGCGACCGGCACCGGAACCCCCTCATCCGGCCATTCTCCCCGCCACATTCCCCTCACCCTGAGGAGGCCGCAAAGCGGCCGTCTCGAAGGGTTTGGCAGCAAACGGCACCACTGTGCCTCATGCAGCCACCTGCTTCGAGACGCGACGCTGCGCGTCGCTCCTCGAGCCATGAGGGCTTTCTTGGAGGAGCTCTGGGTTCCGGTGTTGGAAAAAGACACTGCGCCGCACTTCCGTTTCTTGCCTCTTTACCCGCCGCATCTATCATCCCTCCAGCATGACAAAACCGGAAGACAACTGAATGCCCGTTTCGAACCACACCGTTTGGACCCGCCGCCAGGTGCTGCTCGGCGCAGCGGCGACGCTGACCGCGCTCTCGCTGCCCGTCGGCCGCCCGGCCCATGCCGTCGGCGACAACCCCACAATCCTGCGCCCACAGCCGGCACGGCACAGCTGCTGCCGGCCGGCGAGGCGGCAACGGCGATCTGGGGCTATGGCGGACAGGTCCCCGGACCCGTCATCCGGGTGCGTCAGGGCGAAACCGTTCGGGTGCGGCTGGAGAATGACCTGCCGCAACCGACCACCATTCACTGGCACGGCATCCGCATCGACAATGCCATGGACGGCGTGGCCGGGCTGACCCAGCCGGCGGTCGAGCCGGGCGGCAGCTTCGACTATGCCTTCAAGGTCCCGGACGCAGGCACCTTCTGGTATCACCCGCACAACCTCTCCTGGGAGCAGGTGGCACGCGGCCTCTACGGCCCGCTGATCGTCGACGAACCCGACCCGCCGGAGGTCGACCAGGACATTGCCCTGGTCTTCGACGATTGGCGGCTGGACGAGACGGGCCAGATCCACGAGGCGAGCTTCGCGGCGATGATGGACTGGAGCCATGCCGGCCGCCTGGGCAACGTGCTGACGATCAACGGCCAAGACCTGATGGACGTGCCCGTCGTGGCCGGGTAGCGCGTGCGCCTGAGGATCTGCAACACCGCGAACGCGCGGATTCTGAATTTGCGTTTCGAAGACCATGCCCACACGGTGATCGCCATCGACGGCCAGCCCGTGCCCCCTTCCCCCTGGAGGACGGCGCTATGGCCATCATGCCGGGACAGCGGATCGACCTGCTGGCGGACATGACATTGAAGCCCGGCGCCGAAGCCGCGATCACCGAGACATCAGGCGGCGGCCGGCTGGTGGCGGGACGCTTCGTGTACGACCCCGAAGCCGTGGCACGGACCGCACCGCCTGGGCCCCTGGAAGCGCTGCCGGCAAATCCCCTGCCCGGCGCCTTGGATCTGGACGGGGCCCTGGACATGACCTTGCAGATGGAAGGCGGTGCGATGGGCCGCATGCAGGGCGCGCGGTTCCGGGGGCGGCAGATGGGCATGCGAGAGCTGGTCAGCCA